>SWCF01003661.1_pt1 | contig 234332 bp, 217 predicted proteins | sample 4690081 | NCBI WGS metagenome assembly SWCF01 (sample SAMN10267280, study PRJNA491770) | bioreactor metagenome | isolation source: DHS bioreactor inoculated with | place: Japan: off Shimokita Peninsula
CCCCCCCCATGTCACATGCGCGTCGCATCCGTGGCCAAGCCGCAATGTACCCGGCATGAAATACAGTTCCGCAGCCGACTCCACGATATCCGCGACGCTCGCAAGGCTCTCCAACCGAATGAAAGCGATGTAGTCGGCCACGTCTATAAGACGCAACTCGTTGGCCACCGCGCGAATGGCGTTGGCAACGATTATTTCTCGAGCAGGCGAATGCGGCTGCTTGTCCATAGTGTATCCCTGCTGACTACGGTCTTTCACCGGTTCTGTAGATGCGGCGGATCAGCTCCGCCACGGCCTTGTAGAACTGTGACGGAATCAAATTATCAACCGAAACTTGTTTGTACATGGAGCGCGCGAGCACCGGTTCCTCGAAGACAGGAATGTTGTGCTCGGTGGCGATCTCCCTGATCCTGAGCGCGATGAGATCCTGCCCCTTTGCCACGACAACGGGCGCTGCATCTTCATCCCGTCGATAGCGAAGCGCGATGGCGAAATGGGTCGGGTTGGCGATCACGAGCGTCGCCTGCGGCACGGCCGACATCATGCGCTGGCGGGCGCGATCACGCGCAAGCGAGCGCAGCCGCGCCTTGACGATCGGATCACCTTCGGTCTGCTTGTGCTCGTCCTTCACCTCCTGCCTCGTCATGCGCAGGTCCACCCGCCACTGATGACGCGACCAGAAAAGATCGGCGACGGCGATAACCGCGACCACCAGGGTCACGACCACGAGGCTCTGAACCGCGATGTCGCGGATGACGGACGTGAATTCCACCGGATTGGTGATCATGCCGGCGAGGAGGCGGGTCTCGGCCTCGCGCATCGCCAGAACCAGAAAACCACCTGCCACGATGATCTTTCCCACTGATTTTGCGAATTCGACGAAGCCTTTGGCACCAAAAATCCGGCTCCAGCCCTCTTTCAGCGAGATTCGTGAAAGTTTCGGCTTGATCCGGTCGAGCACAAAGCGCGGCGTGTTCTGCAGCACGGATGCGGCAACGCCAGCCGCCACGAGCAGAAGCATGACGATGCCGACAACCTTTGCGATCTCCATGAAAACGAGCTGGTAAATCGCCATCGCATCGGAGCGTGTTTCAAGCGACCAGCCATCCGCCCGCTCAAGAAAGATGGACAGGAAGCTGCCAAGCCGCACCGCGCTGTCCTGCGCGAAGAAGATTGTGAATGTCAGAATGGCAAGAAAGGATGCAAAAACCGGTGCCTCTTTTGAAAAGGGCAGCTGGCCCTTGTCGATAGAGTCACGGATCTTCTTTTCCGTTGCCTCTTCTGTCTTGCTTTCCTTGTCGGCACCTTCCGCCATCAGGACCTTCGCTCAGACGATTGAAGATGTGGTCGCCCGGCTCCGCGGGATCGCGCGCCGGGCTTCTCCTTCCGAAACCGTCAGGCGGCTTCCTGCTGCTGCATGCTGGGCAGGACAAAACTACCCTGCTGCGCGAGCTGAACCGCACTCGCGGAGATGCGTCTGCGGGCCTGCATGATGTCGGCCTCCTGCACGTCCTCCGAACCGGTGCTGAGCTCGGCTTCGATCATGCGGCGCGTGCGCTGGCCCAGTGCCGAGAGGACAGCCTCCACGGTATCCTCCGGCGCGTTTCGAAGTGCCAGCGTGACAAGCTCGCTCGACAGACCGTCGAACAGCGCAACACGCGCCTTCTGGTCGAGCAGCACGATCTCCTCGAAGCTGAAAAGCTGCGAGCGGATCGCCTTCACGTCGCTTGTGCCTGTCAGCTCCAGATCGTGAATGACCTCGTCCGCCTGATCCTTGTCGAGTTCGTTCAGCAGCGAGGCGACACGTGCGAGTCCGACAGCGGAATCCTTGCCCGCGCGCATGTTGCGCAAAAGGTCACTCATCCGGTTTTCAATAAGCTTCTTCGCCTGCACCGGCATTTCACCCGTCGCGGCCATGCGGCTGACGACGGAGGTCCGCAGGTTCTTGTCCAGGCTCACCAGAACCTTGGCCGCGATGGACGAAGAGATACCGCTTAGAATGGCCGCGATAACCTGCGGGTGTTCCGCCGAAATCAATTCGATCAATTCTTCAGCCGGCAGCTTCTCAAGTTCCGCCCAGACCTCCTCTGCCTCGCTGGCGACCGGCGCATTGCGCCCCATGAGAAGGTTCATCTCTTCTTCGGAAAGGGTTTCATTGAGGATCGTGTCGATGCTGTCCGCAGAATCGAGCAGGCCGGCCCCTTCAGTGAACTCGCTCTCGAATTCGCTGACCACCTTCTCCAGCTCCGCCTGCGGAATTGTCCGCAACAGGCGTGCCCCTTCCATGAGCGCCTTGAGTTCGTCCTGCTTGAAGAACTTCAAGAGCCGCCCCGCCGAGGGCTTGCCCATGGCGACGAGAATGGTGGCTGCCTTCTGTGCCTGTGTCAGAGCCAGAGCTTCAGTCATGACCGATCCGACCTTTCTATCCGCAATCCGTTATCCGCGTTATTCAGCAGATGCCTTGCCGGCGATTTCAGTGAGTTTCACACCGAAGCGTGACGGATCGTCATCGACCAGCGTAATCTCGCCGCGCGCGATGCGCCGGCCGTTCACCACGATCTCCACCGGTTCGCCGACACGCCGGTTGAGCGACACCGTCGAACCCTTTTTCAGGGCCATGAGCTGCGATACCGGCATCTCGGCACTGCCCAGTACAATCTGGACCTCAACCGGGATGCTCATGACCAGGTCTGGATTTCCCGAAAAGGAATCGATCCTTTCACGCGCACCGGGGCTATCCTCGTGAAGAACGTCCTTGAGTTCCTCAATCGCCTTGTTGAGCTCTTCCTCGCCGTTTTCCTGCGGCTCAGGCTCGGCATTCGTCATCGTCATTCTCCTTCACCGCCTTTCCGGCACATCATTGCGCCAGAAGTCCCTCGACGACATCCTTGCGGGCGTCGAAGGGCTGTTTGATCCGCACCGTGTAGTGATGTCCGGCCTTTCCGAAGTCACAGGTGAACACCGTCTTGTCGCGCACGGCGAGCCGCGCCTCAGGCTGCGCGCCGTCGCCAAACTCGATCACCTGACCTTCGTGAAGCGATGCGAGTTGTCCAAGCGCCATGCGCATCAGCGGAATGGTCGCTTTGAGGCGCACATTCGAGCGCATGACCTCATCGCTGAACCGGTTGTGCCAGTCGGCCGCCTTCGCATTCTGCTGGCGCTTGTCGTCCGTCTCGGTGTCGCGCGTTTCAAGCAGCAGCCGCTGCGGCATCCATGCGGTCAAAAGGCCGCCCTGCTCTTCCCCGCCAACGGCAAACCGTATCCGCACACCCGGACCGTCACGCACGACGAAGCGGCGAAAATCCGCACCCGCCAGCACCGTGGGCATCTGCAACCGCAGACCGAGGGAACGGGCGCCTTTTCCGTTCAGCGCCTTTGCGAAGAGCTCGAAAGCATGGGCCGCCACATCACGCTCGATGGCAGAAGGCGGGCGCTCGACCGGAACCGCCGGCAGCTCGGGATTGCCGCCGAACATCGCGCCGACGAGCAGGGATATGGCCGTGGGGTCGAGCCGCATGGTCAGCGCGTCTCCGGAAACTTCTCCGGGAACGACCACCAGCGCGTCGCAGCAATCGGGCTGGGGCTTCAGCTCCGCAAGCCGCACGATCTCCACATCAACCAGATCCACCGCGATCGGTGTCGGCAGCTTTTCTTCCAGGCTTTCCATCACGCGCGGCAGGGCCCGTGTCGCACAGGAGCGTGCCGCCTCGACCACCTTTCGCGGATCTCCGGTGGCGCCCACCAGCCGCTCCACGACCAGCGCACGCATCAGTTCTGGGTCTTCCGTCAGCGCCATGATCGGCTGTTACTCCGTTGATCCTGCTGCATCACGCGGCCTGCTTTTCGCCGCCGGCATTCATGGTGCTCTGCTCGACCGCATCGATCGTCGGCCGGTCATAAGCGGAAATGGTCTTGCGGCCGAACTCAAGCGCCACCTGCGGCAGCGAGCCGTTCATGTAGGCAAGCAGCGTCTGCTTCACGATGACGTAGAGCCGGTTCTTCTTTTCGCGCACGATCTTGATCTTGGTCGCGATCGGGCCGACCACCGCATAGGACATGAAGATGCCCAGGAAGGTGCCCACCAGCGCGGCGCCGACCAGACCACCCAGTATCTCGGGCGACTCGTTGATCGCGCCCATGGCCTTGATGACGCCCAGCACGGCAGCCACGATGCCGAGCGCCGGCAATCCCTCGGAGACGGCGACAAGTGCATTGTACGATTTCAGCTTGTCGCGGCGGATGGTCTGGATTTCTTCATCCATCAGCGCCTCGATCTCGAAGGGCCGGGCATTGCCGATAATGATGATACGGCAGTAATCGCAGATGAAATTGGTAAGATCCTTGTTTTTCAGGATCGTCGGATAGGTCTGAAAGATCGCGGATTCTTCCGGGTTGTCGATATGGGCTTCAACCTCGCTGCGCGACTTGGTTCGCAATTCCCGCATCAGGCTGTGCAGGACACCGAGCGTCTCCAGATACTCGGTTTCCTTCGGAACCGCGCCCTTGAATGCCTCGACACAGGCCTTGCCGGCGTCTTTCACGGTCGACATGGGGTTGGCGACCAGAAACGTGCCGAATGCCGCGCCGCAGATGATCACGAATTCCCACGGCTGGAAAAGCACGTCCACATGCCCGCCCATTGCCATATAGCCGCCGATCACGCAGCCGAGCGTTACAACCAGTCCAACAAGAATACCCATCTATACCGCCATCTTTTATAGGCCTCTCCTCCTGTGTATCCGCCGTGGCTTGCGTGAGGCTTGAATGCCGAAAGTCTGCGCGAAAGCCTCGCGCAAGATAGACGAACTAGGGTTGCGCAACCGAAGATGGCGGAGGGTGCGCCTTGATCAACACGTTCACGAGCTACAACCTAATCAACCGCGACCTGTCGCGGTCGCTGGAGCGCGTGCAGTCGCAGCCCATGGTGCAGCGCGAGACCGAATATTATCAGGAGAACATCGGCCGGGTGACCTCCATTGAGGAGTTCGTCAATGACGACCGCCTCTTCCGCTACGCCATGAAAGCACACGGGCTGGACGACATGGCCTACGCCAAGGCGTTCATGGTGAAGGTTCTGGAGGAGGGCATCAGCGACCCCGACAGTTTCGCCAACAAACTGACCGACAAGCGCTATGTCGAATTTGCCCGCACCTATAATTTTGCGGCCGGTGGCGCCGACACCACCAACTACAATCCGGCGCAGAAGGGAACGGTCGACAAATATCTCACACGCGCCATCAAGAACGGCACGGCACCGAACGATCCCGCACTGATCGGCAGCATCAACAACTATCTGGCGAAAATACCCGACATCAAATCCGTCGATGATCTGATGGGCGACCAGGAAATGCTGACCTTCGCGCTCATGGCGCATGGGTTCGAGGTGGACGAAGTGATCGACCTCAAATTCCTGCGCTCGGTTCTGGAGGGCGGCATCGATGATCCCGAAAGCCCCGCAAACCAGACCGAAGACAAGCGCTACAGGGCACTCGCGGAAGCCTTCAATTTCGCCCGCTACGGCGAAGACGCGACCACCTACAACATCGCAAACAACCTCGCCGTCGAACGCTATGTGCGCCAGACGCTCGAAGAAGACGCAGGCAGGGAAAACGAGGGCGTGCGGCTGGCGCTCTATTTCCAGCGCAAGGCCCCCGAATTCCGCTCCTACTACGAACTGCTCGCTGACAAGGCCATTGCCCAGGTGGTGCGCACTGCGCTCGGTTTCCCCGCAGCGCTGGCCCAGGCCGACATCGACAAGCAGGTCGAGATGATCAGGGAACGCATCGACATCGCGGATTTTCGGGATCCGGAGAAGCTGGAGGACTTTCTGAAGCGCTTCACCACCATGTGGGAGCTTGAAAACCCGACCAGCTCCCAGCAGACCTCCATCGCCGCGCTGTTCAGTCAGCCGGCGGAGTTCGGCATCTCCACCGACATGCTTTTCACCATTGCGCAGCTGAAGAGGTAAGAGACCCCATGCAGACCGGACTCTACGTCGCCCTGTCCTCCCAGGTGGCGCTTGAAAAGCGCCTTGGAACACTGGCCGACAACGTCGCGAATGCCGGTACGGTCGGCTTTCGCGCCACATCGGTAAACTTCCGCGACATGGTCAATGGCGACGGCCCGGATTCTGTCTCGTTTGCCGCACCCGGTACACCCAGCATTGCCATCCATGCGGGCGGCCTGCGCGAAACGAAAAACCCTTTCGACTTCGCAGTACAGGGCGATGCCTGGTTCGCGCTCGAGACGCCGGCCGGCACAGTCGTCACGAGGGATGGCCGCTTCACCATGCGCGAGACCGGCGAACTGGTCAGCATAGACGGGCACCCGGTGCTCGACGCCGGCGGCGCGCCGCTGCTGCTCGATCCCCTTGCCGGTCCGCCTGAGGCAAGCGCCGATGGCACGCTGCGCCAGAATGGCCAGCTGGTCGGCGCCATCGGCCTCTACGCCTTCGCCCCCTCGCAGGACTATGCGCGGTTCGGCAACTCCGGCTTCGTTGCCAATGATCCGCAGCCGGTGATCGACCAGCCGGATGCGGGCGTGGCTCAGGGTTTCGTGGAAGAAGCCAACGTCAACCCGGTTCTCGAAATGATGAACCTTATTGAGGTACAGCGCACCTTTGAACACGTCTCGGCACTGATGAGCGATAGCGACACCGCGCTGAAAGATGCCATCAAACTGCTGGGCGCATGAGAGAAGCCATGACAGAACCCGCAGTGCCAGCCTCACCGCCGAGGGAAACCGTGCTCACGGCACTGGAAGAAGCCTATCGGCGCATCGCGGGCGATGAGCGTTTTCTCATCCGGCATGGCGGACGCGTCAGCGAAGTTTCTCCCACGCATTATAGCGTGCGCGGCCTGTCTGAAACGGCAAGGCTCGGTGATCTGGTATCGCGACACAATCGCAAGGGCGGCATTGCCGGTGCGGGCGAAGTGGTGCGCATCGCGCAGGACGGTGTTCTCGTCGCGCCTTACGAAGAAGCCGGTTCTGTCGGTCTTGGCGAAGCCGTGTTCAACCGTGGACAACTCGATCTCGCGCCCGCCCCGTCCTGGCGCGGCAGGGTCGTCGACGCGCTTGGTCGCCCCGCCGATGGGAAACCCGCTCCCGCTGGCGGACCTTCAGTCTCCGGCTTCGCCCCCGTCACACCGCCGGCCATGCAACGGCAGCGTGTTTCGGAAGCGTTCCGGACAGGCGTTCGGGTCATCGACATCTTCACCCCGCTTTGCCATGGGCAGCGGCTCGGCGTTTTCGCCGGTTCCGGTGTCGGCAAGTCTACGCTTCTATCCATGCTGGCCAACGCGGATGCGTTCGACACGGTGGTGATCGCGCTGGTGGGAGAACGCGGGCGTGAAGTCCGTGAATTCCTAGAAGACACGATTGGACCGCAGGGCATGGCCAAATCGGTGGCTGTGGTCGCCACCAGCGATGAAAGCGCCATGATGCGCCGGCGCGCGCCGGATACAGCCATGAGCGTCGCGGAATACTTTCGCGATCGCGGTGACAAGGTGCTGCTCATTCTCGATTCCATCACGCGCTTTGCCCATGCCCTGCGCGAGGTCTCCATCGGGGCCGGCGAGCCACCCGTGGCGCGCGGCTACCCGGCATCGGTGTTCACCGAGCTGCCGCGCCTGCTCGAACGCGCCGGGCCCGGCGAAGCCGGCCGCGGATCCATAACCGCCATACTGTCCGTCCTTGTCGATGGCGACGATCACAATGACCCGGTTGCCGACGCCGTACGGGGCATTCTCGACGGTCATGTCGTGCTCGACCGCGCCATTGCAGAACAGGGACGCTTTCCACCCGTCAATCCGCTGGCCTCTATCTCGCGCCTTGCCGATCGCGCCTGGAAACCCGACGAAAAGCGCCTCGTAACCCGGCTGCGCTCCATGATCGCCCGCTTTGAAGACACACGCGACATTCGCCTGCTCGGTGCCTATCAGCCTGGAAACGACGCGGAGCTCGATCAGGCGGTCCGCCAAATTCCGCTGATCTACGATGCCCTTACCCAGTCGCCGAACGATCCACGTTCGACTGATCCCTTCACGGATCTGGCGATGAAACTGAAAGCCGGAGAACCGGTACAATGACGCTGAAACTGGCCAGTCTTGAACTGCCGGACGGGCGGCGAACCGAACCGAACCCGACCGCCGCACCCGTTGTCGAGGCTCCTCTGCCTTCGCGACGATCCGCATTTCTTCCACGTCGCCTTGAAAAGGCGAGCGCCCTGCACAAGCCGGGCAGCAGCCGGAGTGACTGGATGATCATGCTCGGCGGCATTGGGCTTGCCGCCGTCTGTGCCATGTTTCCCTGGTATATCTTCTTCAATCAGGAACAGTTTGGCGTTCGCCCCATGACATTTGCCGGCCGCCCCTCCCCGCAGGGGCCGTCACGCGAGGCTCTGCCTGCCCTGGTCGGCGCACGCATTCCCTCCCAGATGATCCCGCTGCCACAGGTCGACTACACCTCCACCGGCACGGTTGACCGCACACCGACCGGGGTGCTTGAGGATCAACCCTTCCCCGGCGATGAGCCGGGCTTCCGCCTGGTACACGCGGTCGGGGGGCGCGCCATGATCGAAGATGAAGACGGCTACTGGCTGGTCCAGCGCGGTTCACGCCTGCCGGATGGCAGCCGTGTCGCCCAGATCGTTTGGAAAAACGGGCAGTGGGAAATGATCACGACGCGCGAACTGGTGATCAGGGTATCTGCCGAAGACGGAACGTAAGGCCCGCACAAGACTGGCTGCCTAAAGTGCCGTTCAGGATGTTTGCATAGACCGAGAGACCTGCCTGATGCAGCCCGTCAACCTGTTCGATCTCGCCACCCAGCAGGCGAAATGGCTTTCCGTCCGTCAGACGACGGTGGCGAGCAATGTCGCCAACATCAACACGCCCGGCTACAAGGCGCTTGAGGTCGAGCCGTTCGAAAATGTTCTGAACGGCTCGCGGGTGGCTTTGAAGAGCACCAATCCGAACCATCTGCAATTTGGCGCGACCAACGCTTCTTTCGCCGTCGGCAGTACCGATGACCCGGCCGTGCTGCCCTCGGAGAACACGGTGAAAATGGAAAACGAACTGGCCAATGCAGGTGAGGTTCGTCGCTCGTTCGAGCTCAACACGGCCATCGTCAAGGCCTTTCACCGCATGCTCATGAACACATCGAGAGGATAATCCGTGGACCCGCTTTCCGCATCCCTGAAAGTCGCCGCATCCGGCCTGCAGGCGCAGTCCGAGCGCATGCAGGTGGTTTCGGAAAACCTGGCGAACGCCAAGTCGACCAGCGACATTCCGGGCGGAGATCCCTATCGCCGCAAGACGATCAGCTTCGTCGCCGAGCTCGACCGCAATATCGGCGGCAGCGTCGTCGAGGTTGGATCGGTTGCCCGCGATCCCACCGAGTTCACCCTTGAGTTCAACCCCGGTCACGAGGCGGCGGACGAGCGCGGCTACGTCAAGATGCCGAATGTGAACGTGCTGATCGAGATGGCCGACATGCGCGAGGCCAACCGCGGCTACGAAGCGAACCTGCAGGTCATCAAGCAGGCGCGCGAACTCATTTCCATGACCATTGATTTGATGCGGAGCCAGTCATGATTCCTCCAGTCGGCAGCATTGCCCCTTCGACACTGACGGAAGCCACCGGCATTCAGCCGGCACGCCAGGCCCCCGCCTCCGAAACCGGAGAAGCCTTCAGCGCCATGCTGGGCGAAGCAGCCGCCAATACCATGGCAAGGCTCAACCACGCCGAGGGTGTCTCGCTGAAGGCACTTCAGGGCGAAGCCGAAACCCGCGAAGTTGTGGATGCGGTCATGAGTGCCGAGCAGGCGCTGCAGGCAGCGATCGCCGTCCGCGACAAGCTCGTCACCGCGTATCTCGACATCAGCCGCATGGCCATCTGAGGAGCCTGATTGATGAAAGCCCTGTCGATCGCCGCCACCGGCATGAGCGCCCAGCAGCTCAATCTTGAAGTCATCGCCAACAACATCGCCAACATCAACACGACCGGCTTCAAGCGCGCACGCGCCGAGTTCTCGGATCTGCTCTATCAGACCGAGCGCATGCAGGGCGTTCCCAGCCGCGCCAACCAGGCCATCGTGCCGGAGGGCGCAAATGTCGGCCTCGGCGTCAAGGCCGCGGCTGTCCGCAACCTGCATATCCAGGGGCCGATGAACAACACCGGCAACAAGCTGGATGTCGCGCTGGTCGGCAAGGGCTGGTTCGAGATCGAAGGCACTGATGGCGAGCCGCTCTATACGCGCGCCGGCTCCTTCAACACCAATGCGACAGGCCAGCTCGTCACCACCCAGGGCTACAACGTGAACCCGGCAATCGTCATTCCCGAAGATGCCGTGGAGGTCGTGATCAACAAGACCGGACAGGTTTTTGCGCGGATCGACGGGCAGGCAGAGCTTCAGGATCTGGGTCAGCTCACACTTGCCAACTTCGCCAATGAAGCCGGCCTCGACCCGATTGGCGACAATCTGTTCCGCGAGACTCCCGCTTCGGGAGCCGCCATTCAGGGCGTGCCGGGCGATCCGGGCTTCGCCGTCATCGAGCAGGGCTATCTCGAGGGCTCCAATGTGGACCCCGTAAAAGAAATCACAGAGCTGATCTCCGCGCAGCGCGCTTACGAGATGAATTCAAAGGTCATCCGCGCGGCCGATGAAATGGCTGCAACCGTCACCCAGTCGATCCGGTAGGTTCGCATGAAACGGCACACCCTCCTCTCCGCGCTCATCCTCGCACTGGCCAGCTTCGTTGCGACCGGCCTTCCGGCTGCGGCGCTGGAGCAGGCGGTGGTGTCTACCCGCGTCATCTATCCCGGCGAAACCATCTCCGTAGACGCGCTTGACGAGGTGGTTCTGCGCCGCCCGCCACGCGGCAACACGGCGATTGCCCGGATGCTGGAAGACATTGACGGCAAGGTCGCCCGGCGCACGCTGCTTCCGGGCCGTCTCATCCCCATCAGCTATGTGCGCGATGCCTATCTGGTGGAAACAGGCAGCCCCGTCACCGTGACCTTCAGCGAAGGCCCCCTCGTCATTTCCCTGCGCGCGGTTCCGCTTCAGGCGGGTGCTGCCGGCGACATGATCCGGTTGCGCAACATCGAGAGCGGCCGCACCTTCACGGGTGTGGTGCTGGCTGACGGCAGCGTTCAGGTCGGTGCCATATGATGTCTCGCCTTTTCCTTTCAGTCCTGATGGCGCTGACGCTGGCCCTGCCGGCTGGCGCCGCATCGCGCATCAAGGACATTGCGATGCTGCAGGCCGCACGCGACAACCAGCTTGTCGGCTACGGCCTGGTGATCGGTCTGCAGGGCAGCGGCGACAGCCTGCGCAACTCGCCCTTCACCGAACAGTCCATGCGCGCGATGCTTGAAAATCTCGGCATCGCGTCGGAAGGTGGCCGCGCCCGCGCAAAAAACGTTGCCGCCGTCATCGTCACCGCAAACCTCCCGCCCTTCGTGCAGTCGGGCGCACGGATCGACGTCAGCGTCTCCTCGCTGGGCGACGCGACATCGCTCGCCGGTGGCACGCTGGTGATGACGCCCCTTCGCGCCGCCGATGGCGAGATTTACGCCGTGGCACAGGGGTCCGTCATCGTTTCCGGTTTCAGCGCCCAGGGACAGGCAGAAACACTGACGCAGGGCGTGCCGACCTCGGGCCGCGTGCCCAATGGCGCCATCATCGAGCGCAAGGTCGAGGCTTCCATGTCCGACAGCGCAAGCCTTGTCCTGCAATTGCGCAACGCGGATTTCTCAACGGCCGTGCGCGTTGCAGACGCGATCAACACCTATACCGGCTCACGTTTCGGTGCCCGGCTTGCCCAGGAAGAGGATGCCCGCACGATCCGCATTCGCCGGCCCAAGGGCATCTCTTACGCCCGCTTCTATGCCGAGATCGAAAACCTGATGGTGGAGTCCGACGGTCCGGCCCGCGTTGTGGTCGACGAGCGCACCGGCACCGTGGTCATCGGCAATGACGTCCGCATTTCCCGCGTTGCCATAAGCCACGGCACGCTCACCGTGCGCATCACCGAGACGCCGCGTGTGGTCCAGCCCGAGCCGTTCTCGCGCGGCGAGACTGCGATCGAACCCTTTACCGAAATCGAAGCCGACCAGCCCGATGCCAATGTGGCGCTGCTGGACGGTCCCAATCTGCAAACCCTCGTTTCCGGCCTCAATCGGCTGGGCGTGAAGCCCGATGGCATCATTGCGATCCTTCAGGGCATCAAGTCCGCCGGTGCGCTTCAGGCCGAACTCGTGCTGCAATAGGTGCGCCGCATGTCACGCCGGACCCGATTGAAGAAAACCGCCTCCGCCGCGTTCGCCGGTCTCGTTTTCGCTACGCAGATTGCGCCGCTCCATGCGCTGGCGGCAGACAATCCTGCCAGCATGAAGCCGGACGAAGTGGAACGTTTCTGCGCCAATATCGCCGACGCCGCGCGGGATCGCCGCTATGCGCTCCAGGCCATGGAACTGAAAAAACTCAGGGGCGAAGTGGACGAACGTATCGCCGCACTTGAGCAGAAGCGCGCCGACTATGAAGGCTGGCTTCAGCGTCGCAACGTCTTCCTGGCGCAGGCAGAGGCCGGCATCGTGGAGATCTACGCCTCCATGCGGCCCGATGCTGCCGCCGAGCGCCTTGCGGAAGTCCGTGTGGAGCTTGCCGCCGCAATCCTGATGAAGCTCGAACCGCGCACGGCGGGCATCATCCTCAATGAAATGAACAGCAAATCCGCAGCGACACTGACGACCATCATCGCCAGCGCCGCGCGTCCGGAGGACCCGACATGACGTTCCGGCCCGTATTTCTCCTTCCGCTGGCCTTCGTTGCCGGCTGTTCGCAGTCGCTGAAGGAGATCGGAAAGGAACCGGCCATGACTCAGGTCGGTGCCACAATCGATCCGGAAGTGATGGCGGCCTACAACTATCCAAAACGCCCCGCCCCGGCGCTCACGCGCTATTCTCTTTGGGACGACAAGCAGAGTCGGCTCTTCACAGATCCGCGCGCGCTCAATGTCGGCGACATTCTGACGGTCGAAATCTCGATCAACGACAAGGCACGCTTCAAGAACGAATCCGAACGCTCCCGCGATGCGGCGCGCAGCCTTGGCCTTTCCGGTTCCTATTCGGTCGGCGGCGCGGGCTCTTCAGCCGCCGCTGAAGGCAAGATCGGCTCCGGCACCTCGACCGCAGGCGGCGGACAGACTGAACGCTCGGAAAACATCCGTCTTCTCGTGGCGGCCGTGGTTACACAGGTCCTTTCCAACGGAAACCTGCGTATTCGCGGCACCCAGGAAGTGCGCGTCAACGCAGAGCTGCGCATTCTTACCATCGAGGGCATCGTGCGGCCGAGCGACATCGACCCGCAGAACATGATCTCCTACGAGCGCATTGCCGAGGCGCGCATCTCCTACGGTGGACGCGGACGGATCAGCGAGGTTCAGCAGCCGCCCTACGGCCAGCAGTTCCTCGACCAGGTGCTTCCATTCTAACCCGACGCCGGAGCCAGAAGACGCATGGCGCTGCTTGAACAGCAACCACCAGAGAAAAAAGGGCCTTCACTCGTCGTTCAGCTGGCGATGCTGCTGGTCATGTCGGCGCTTGCCGCGGGGGCTGCATGGTTCGCCGGCGGCTATCTGCAGAGCAGATCGGGCGGCCCCGAGGAAGCCGCCACCGCCGCGACCGAAACAACCGTTGCCGAACACCCCGGGGAAGAGGACGCTGCGGCGCACACGCAACCCGGTATTTTCATGATGGAGCCGATCACCACCAATCTGGCCGAGCCAAGCGAGATCTGGGTCCGGGCCGAGCTCTCCCTCGTCTTTGAGGGCGAACCCGATCCCGTGGTCGCAGCCGCCATCCATCAGGACCTGTTCGCCTATCTGCGCACGGTGAAACTGCGTCAGGTGGAAACGGCCAGCGGTCTCCAGCATCTGCGTTCTGATCTTGCAGAGCGCGCCAGCATCCGCAGCGAAGGCGCTGTCAAACAAATCCTGTTCAGGGCCCTGCTGTTCGAATGAGACGCCTTGCTTTACTGGTCGCCAGCGCGCTGTTTCCATCCGCTGCGGCAGCCCAATCCATCGACCTTGGCGCACTGACGGGTGCCGATGGCTCGACCGTCGGCACGATCATCCAGCTCTTCGGTCTGTTGACGGTTCTTTCCGTTGCGCCGGGCATCCTGATCATGGTCACGAGCTTTACCCGCTTCGTGATCGCCTTCTCGATCCTGCGCGCGGGCATGGGCCTGCCAACCACGCCGGCCAACCTGATCCTGATCAGCCTGTCATTGTTCATGACCTTCTATGTCATGGCCCCGACCTTCGACCGTGCCTGGGCGGAAGGAATACGCCCGCTGATGAACAATGAAATCAGCGAAGAGGATGCGGTGCAGCGTATCGCCGAGCCGTTCCGCGGTTTCATGGTCAACAATGTCCGCGAGAAGGATTTCGCTCTCTTTGCCGATCTCGCAGCCGAACGCGGCAACATCGACATCGACGTAACGGTGGAAACAGCGGATCTGCGGGTGCTGGTGCCCGCGTTCATGATTTCCGAGATCAGGCGCGGTTTCGAGATCGGCTTCCTGATCGTGCTGCCCTTCCTCGTCATTGATCTCATCGTCGCGACCATCACCATGTCGATGGGCATGATGATGCTGCCACCGACGGTCGTGTCTCTCCCGTTCAAGATATTGTTCTTCGTCCTGATCGACGGCTGGAACCTGCTCGTCGGCAGCCTTGTCCGCTCCTTCGTATAAGGTTGACCGCGTCTATCCGGAAGAAAATCCCGTCCCTGCAAAATTAAGCCGGCCCATTATCCTTTTGGTAGGACTTTCCCGCGATAAATGCCCTCAAGCATGGCGGACAGATCTTCCAACGGGATCAAGGGCATGATGCCGCTCCGTCATACCGGTGAGCCCGGTATGTCCCTCGTATGTTTTGTATTTCAGGGGCGTTTATCCCATGGCAAGTCTTATGACCAACGCGTCGGCAATGACGGCGCTGCAGACCCTCAACAACATCTCCAAGAACATGGCTACCACCCAGTCCCGCATTTCGACGGGCCTGCGCGTGGGCGAAGCTGCCGACAACGCAGCTTACTGGTCGATCGCGACTTCGATGAAGTCCGACAACAAGGCCCTGTCCAGCGTTCAGGATGCTCTGGGTCTCGGTGCCGGTAAAGTCGACACGGCCTACACGGGTATCAATGAAGTCATCGACACCGTCGACAAGATCAAGCAGAAGCTTGTCACGGCACGCGGTGCTTCGCAGGAAGACCAGCAGAAGATCCAGGGCGAAATCAACGCGCTCCAGGAGCACATCACCTCGGTTGTCGGCAACTCCAACTATGCCGGTTCCAACATCATCCAGGACAACGCCGATGTGAACATCGTCGCGTCCTACAACCGTACCGGCACGACCGTCTCCATCGACGAAGTCACGCTGACGGGCGCCGACGTTCTGGTGCTCGACGCAGCCGGCACCGCTGGTAGCGCGGCGAACGTCGTTGCGGCAGCCCTGTTCGATGCTTCGGGCGGCCAGGTTGCCGACGCGGCAGTCGACACCGCACTTGGCACCGTCGAGACGGCTCTCGCCGCCCTCGCCGATCAGGCTGCCGAGCTGGGTGCTGCCAAGTCGCGCGTCGACCTGCAGAAAGACTTCGTTGGCAAGCTCTCCGACGCCATCGAGCGTGGTGTTGGCCAGCTGGTTGATGCGGACATGAACGAAGAGTCGGCCCGTCTGTCGGCCCTGCAGGTTCAGCAGCAGCTGGGCATTCAGGCGCTGTCGATCGCCAACTCCAACTCGCAGAACATCCTGTCGCTGTTCCGCTAAAATGGTTGATCCCGGCGCGCGAGCGCCGGCATCCTTCCACAATGGACGGGCCGCTCACACGAGCGGCCCGTCTTTTTTTTGATCTTGTCAATAACGGTTAACGTCCGTTAATCGGCTGTTAACCATGTGCTTCTACCTATTGTTAACCATACCCGGCGCCATCACGCGGTGCCATCAGGGGCGGCTGAACAAAGGGGTGATCACGTGGCCAGCATCATGACCAACACTTCTGCAATGGTGGCATTGCAGAGCCTGAAAGCGACCAACAAGTCCATGGACGTCGTTCAGGGCCGGATCTCCACCGGCTATCGTGTCGCTGAAGCGAGCGACAATGCGGCCTATTGGTCCATCGCCACCACCATGCGCTCCGACAACAAGGCATTATCTGCCGTGCAGGACGCGCTCGGCCTTGGCGCCGGCAAAATCGACACCTCCTACACCGCCATGAACAATGTTCTGGAAGCGGTCGACGCGATCAAATCCAAACTGGTGACGGCACGCGGCGCAAGCGCGGAAAACCAGGGCAAGATCCAGGCCGAAATCGAAATCCTGCTTGACCACATCAAGAGCGCGGCCACCGGTGCAAGCTATGCAGGCACCAACATTCTGGCAACGGACGATACAGGCAATATGGAAGTCGTCTCCGCCTACAACCGCTCTTCAGCCGGCACGGTCACGGTCGGCACGATCCAGATCGACATTGCCAGCGTGAAGCTATTCGCCGCCGGCGGTCTGCCGGGCGGGCTGGCGGACGACATCATGCTGATCGACATCGTCACCAATGGCGCGGATGCCGATATCGACGGCTATCTGACGGATGTGGAAACGGCCCTGTCGGGCATGTCAAACGCCGCTGCCGATCTCGGTGCCGCAAAGACCCGCCTCGATCTGCAGAAGGACTTCGTTTCCAATTTGATGGATTCCATTGAGCGCGGTGTCGGACAGCTCGTCGACGCTGACATGAACGAGGAATCGACGCGGCTACAGGCACTCCAGGTGCAGCAGCAGCTCGGCATTCAGGCCCTGGCCATCGCCAATCAGAACGCGCAGAGCATTCTGGCCCTGTTCAAGTAGAGCCTGCGTTCACAAGAGCCAGCTAGCGAATGGGGCCGCATTGCGGCCTCATTTCATTTTCGCACAAGCTTCAGCGTCTAGTCTCCCGGTCAGAATTCGTATGGGAGCATTGGGCGTTGCCTGAGCAGATTCAGACCGTCGTTGAAAACCTGAAAAGCCTCGGCCCCCGCCGGCTCGCCCTTCTGGGCGGCATGCTGGCACTGGTCATGGCCGTCATCGTTGCCGGCGCGGCCTATCTCAACAGACCCGCCTACGAAACGCTCTATGTCGGGCTCGAGCGGTCCGACGTCAATCAGATCGGCCTCGTGCTGGGTGAAGCCGGCATCGGCTTCGACGTGATTTCCGATGGCACCGCGGTTCTGGTCCCTGCCGGCAAGACAGCCCAGGCGCGCATGCTTCTGGCCGAAAAGGGCCTGCCGAGCAGCACCAATGCAGGCTACGAACTCTTCGACAATGTCGGTTCTCTCGGCCTGACCACCTTCATGCAGCAGGTCACGCGCGTTCGGGCACTGGAAGGCGAGATCGCCCGCACCATCCAGTCGCTCGCCGGCATCAAGGCCGCACGGGTGCACATCGTCATGCAGGAACGCGGCACGTTCCGCACCGAGGAACGCCAGCCTTCGGCGTCCGTCGTCATTCGCGCATCCAGTCTCGATGCCACCAATGCAGCGTCTTCCATCCGCTATCTCGTTTCGGCAGCCGTGCCTGGCCTCGACGCGGAAAAGGTGACCGTGCTTGATTCCACAGGCACGCTTCTGGCCGCCGGCGACGATCCGTCCAACAGCACCGCACAGCGCTCCATCGGCGTGGAACGCACGGTCGAGAACCAGATCGAGCAGAACATCCGCCGCGCATTGGCTCCCTACCTCGGACCCGACAACTTCCGTGCCAGCGTCAAGGCCGACGTCAACACCGACGCTCGCCAGATCGAGGAGGTCATCTACGACCCGAACTCACGGATCGAACGGTCGGTTCAGGTGGTTCGCTCCAGCGACAGCGCCAATCGCGAGACAGCCATTCAGCCGACCTCCGTGGCACAAAACCTTCCCGAGGACGACACCGCTGCGACTGCCGGGCCGAAATCCTCCGAAGAAAGCGAACGCCGGGAGGAAACCACCAATTACGAGCTGAACACCAAGCGCATCGCCACCACCAGCAACGGGTATAGCGTCGACAAGATGTCGATCGCCGTGGTCGTCAATCAGGCTCGGATCATGGAGATCCTCGGGCCCAATGCAACACCCGAGCAAATCGGTGAACGCATTGCCGAGATCCAGAATGTCGTTGCTTCCGCCACTGGCTTCAATGAAACCCGCGGCGACGTGATCAACGTCTCCTCGGTGGAGTTCATCGACGGCCTCGACGGCACACCGATGCCGGAGCCTGGCATTCTCGATGCCGTTGGGCAGCATACGGGCACGCTGATAAACGCTGCCGCTTTCATTCTCGTGGCTTTTCTTGTCACCTGGTTCGGTCTGAAGCCGATCGGCACCAACCTCATGCGCCCCGCGATCGCTCAGGGACCGGTTTCCGACGACACGCAGCGCGCCTTACCCAATCACGAGGAAGAGCAGGCCCGCCTCATGGACGGTGCTTATTCCGATCCCGAGTTCGAGGAAGACGACACCTACGGGACACACCGTCTCAAGATACGTCCCGCGCCGCAGGAACGGCTGGCACGGATGGTCGACCTCAATGAAGAGCGCACCGCACACATCTTGCGCAAATGGGCGCGCGCTGAGGCGGAGGCCGGCTGATGCCCCCCGCGTTGTCGCTGATCGACGTTCTCCCGGATTTCGGCACCTCCTCCCCGCCCGCGCCCCCGCGCGCTGCGGCCCCCAGCCATTTCGATGCGCTTCTCGAGGCCGGGGAGCCGCCAGCGAAAGAAGCCGTTCGGCCCCTGCAGACACAGGTTGACGAACGGATCGCGGCGGCGGAAGCCGCGCTGGCAGAGAGGCTCACGCACGAGCATGCCCAGGCTCTCGAACAGGAGTGCCAGCGACACGCCGAAGAAATGGAGGCGTTGCACAGGCAACTCGGTGAGGCTGCGGGGCAGACGATCAACACCCGTTTTGCCGTTCTGGAGGATCAGCTCGTCGCCCTGACCGCACAGGCCACGGCACGAATCCTGGGCAGTGTTCTTACGGATGACCTGCAGAAGCGATCGATTGCCGAACTTGAACGCGTGATACGCAGCGCCATCGACGACCGCGAGACGCTGCGCATCCGCGTGAGCGGCTCACCGGTGTTGTGGGACAGGCTGAAGGCAGGGCTTGGCGAAGAGGCGCGTCATGTCGACTTCGCGGAAGCACCCGGCTTCGACATCAGCATCTCGGTTGATGAAGAGCTTTTTGAAACCCGGCTCACCGAGTGGTCGGAAGCACTTGCAGGATTGATCTCATGAGCGTGGCCGAAAACGAGGATCGGGCATCCGAGATCATTATCGTTCGTCGCGGCGGCGGCGGCGAAGACGAGGGCCATCACGGCGGTGCATGGAAGATCGCATTCGCGGATTTCATGACCGCCATGATGTGCTTCTTTCTGGTTATGTGGCTGATCAACGCAACCGACGACGATACGAAAACCGCGCTTGCGAGCTATTTCAACCCCGTGCAGCTCATCGACCGCAACACAAGCAGCAAAGGGCTTGAGGATGTTGACGGCGATCCGGTCGACAGCGCGCCAAATGATGTCGAGGACGATGCTCCCGGTGCTCCATCGCAGGATCAGGATCAGACATCCGGACCAATGAGCTTCGAGAACGCCGTCGGTCGCTCGGATACGCAGCAGCTTTCAGACGAGAATCTGTTCTCCGATCCCTATGCCGTTCTCGCAGAAATCGCTTCCAACACCGACACGATGCAGAATGTGTCGAACAGGGGCGATGGCGGCGCGCAGACCGCGGGCCCGTCCTCAGGCGCCTCCGGTGGTGAATCCTATCGCGATCCGTTCGCCCCGGATTTCTGGTCACAGCAGGTCGCACGGCCACAGATCGGCGTTCAGGGCGACCCTGACAATGCGCGTGAAAACCCCGCAGGAAGCGATACCGATCTCCCGACCAATGGCGAGAATGCGCCACCCGCCGTGTCTCGGGAGGCCCCGGAGGCTGACGCGGGAACTGCAATCGCACTGAAACCCGTTCCTGAGGTGGAGCCCGTGAAACCGGCTGAACGGGAAGAGCAGACGCCACAGGAGGAAGCCCCTCCGGCCGAACCGGAAATGGCGAACACTCAGGAGGCGATGCCGCAGCCCGCCTCCGAGGAGGCTGTAAAACGCGGCGAGCGGCTGGCCGAGCAGATCCGCGCCCAGCTCGCCGCGCAGTTTGCGGGCACCCCGCTGGAAAGCTCGATTTCGGTCGTCGCAACGGATGAGGGCGTTCTAGTGTCCATCACCGACGACCTTGAAAATGGCATGTTCCCGGTGGGATCGGCAGTGCCCCAGCGTGAACTCGTTCTCGCCATGGACAAAATCGGCCAGACATTGAGCGAGCAGGCCGGAAAGGTCAGCGTGCGCGGTCACACAGACGGACGCCCTTTCCGCAGCGAGACTTATGACAACTGGCGCCTGTCCAGCGCGCGCGCGCAGGCCGCCTACTACATGCTCGTGCGTGGCGGGCTGGATGAACTGCGCATCGAGCAGGTGGCCGGCTTCGCCGACCGCAAGCTGAAGGTGCCGGAAGATCCCTATGCCAGCGCAAACCGCCGCATCGAAATTCTTCTGGAAGTGCCGCGATGAAGGCAGTTGCGAGACTTGCCGCCATTCTGGTGACCGGCCTGTTTCTCGATGCCGGTGCTGAAGCAGCTTCCATGCAGCCCTATCAGATGGTTCGCTCGCTTCAGCGGGTTCAGGACCGGATTGCCGACGGCGATCATGCGGCCCTGCCCATGCAGCAGAAACTTCTGGGCATCATCGACAACCGCATGCGAAAAGCCGCGCCGGACGATTTTTCCGACCCGCGGAACCTGCAGGCGCTGCTCATCTACGGTCTCAGCGGGGGCAATCCCAAGACGCTGGAGCTCCTGTTCTCGAAGCTTTCGCTGAATGCTGATGAAAGCCGGCTCGGCAATGCTATCGTGCGCTATGCGATGGGCGATTTCGCCGCTGCCCGGTCCGTGCTTCAGGAGCTCGATCCCAAGAGCCTACCACCGGAAGTGGGGCCGCCCATCGCCCTCGTCAGCGCGACGGTGACGGCAAGGGACAACCCTCTTTTCGCGATCAGGATGCTTGACGAAGCCAGGCTTCTAAGCCCGGGCACCCTGATAGAGGAAGCCGCCCTGCGCAGAAGCATCCCCCTGGCTGCCGCCCTCGGGGATACAGAGCGGCTTGCCCGCGCGTCCGAACAATATGTCCGGCGTTTCCTGCGCTCACCCTACGCAACGCAGTTTGTCGACACCTTCGTGGCCGCCGTCGTGGAACTGCACGATACCGTCGATCCGGGCATGGTCGATGAAGTTACGGCGCAGATGTCCAGCGAGCAGGCACGAATCGTCTACCTGCGGCTCGCACGCAAGAGTGCCATTGAGGGTTATGAGCGGCTCCTTGCCTTCGCCTCACAAAAGGCCATGGCCCATGGCGAAAACGCAGACGGTGAAAGCGACCCACGGGCCGTTCTTTACGCGAACATGGCTTCTGTCAGCTCGGACAATGTCGACGATGTTCTTGCCGCGCTCAACGGCATCGAACGCGACCGGCTCTCCAGTGCCGACCGGGAACTGCTCGACGCAGCGACCGCCATTGCAAAGGCAGTGCTGGATGAACCCCGCCACACGTCTGCGGTAACCCCGCCCCCCGGGCCGACGCCTGCGGAGGCAGGTCTTCCCCAAGAGGCGGCGCTTGAGGACAACGGCATCGTCGAGAACGAACAAAACGCCACCGCGCCCGCATCGCCGGGCACCGACGACCTGGTATTCCCGGGCGACCCGGAGAACACGGAAGCCGACGGCTACCTGAAAGAAATGCGCAGCAAGCTCGAAGATATCGATGCACTGCTTGAAGAGGAAACCGCGCAATGAACGCCGCCATCAGCCGGAGTTTGCCGGCTACCCCGCAAACACCGGACACAGGTTTGCAGAAGCGCGCCACCGGCGAGGCTGGTTCCCTCGCGTTCGAGGAAGCCCTTCAGGAAAACCGGAACGCAAAAGGTGCCCCGGAGAGAAAAGCCGGAGACGAAGAAACAGGATGGCACCCGATACGCTGGACCCTGCCGCATCGGATGGGTGGGCAGGAGGAGACCCCGCGCGGCGAAGAGCAACCGGCCGACAGCATTGCAATTTCGCTTCCGGAAGACCAGTCCTCCGATCAGATGCGCCCCGCCTCCCCTGAAGCCGGCGACAGACCAACACCCGTGGCTGCAGATCCTGAAGCGGTTGAGGAGGACGGTCAACAGGCGCGCAACAGTGAAAGCAGGACAGCACAGACAAACGGAACGCCAAACGCTGCCCCTCCAGTGTCAGAACATGCTGCAGCTGCACCTCACGCCGCAGCCGGGCAGCCATCACCCCAGGCAAATGAGCGGGCCCGGGAGCGCGCGGCTACGGTAGCCCCAGGCAGGTCTGAACGCCCCCTTCCCGAAGCCGCACAGGCGGCAGTGAAAGCAAATGCCCCTGCGGGCGAGAAGCCGGCGGCAGGAGCCGTCGAGCAGCAACCTGGCCATTCTGGAAAACCCGAGACGACGCAGCGTGTCGCTGGCGGCAACGGTAGCGATGGGTTGCTGCGTGACAACGCCCAGCAGCAGCAACCTGAAATCCGCGTGGTTTCCATCCAGCGCGCACCCGCCCCTGTGGCCAGCGGCGGGCAGACACCTCTTGCCCCGCGCGCCGGCACCAGCGAAGCCGCGCATCTGCAAACCGGTCAGCAGGGCGAGGCCGGGCGCATGGTACAGACGTTGAAGATTCAGCTCCAGCCGGCCGAACTCGGGATGGTGACAGCACGGCTGCGCATCGTTGGAGAGCAACTGACCGTGGACCTGCAGGTGGAAAACACCGAGGCGCGCCATCGTCTCAGCACCGACAGCGATTCCATCGTCAAGGCGCTGCGCTCGCTCGGCTACGATATTGACCGGGTCACGGTGCAGCAGTCCGCGTCCGGCGGTCAAAGCAACACCGCAACCGGCGGCAACGCGCGCGATGGAGCATTCCAGTCCATGAGCGACGGCCGGGGCGAAGGGGACCCCTCACGCGGGGCCGGCGGGGAACGCGCGCGCCGTGAGCAGGCCGGCCGCGACGGAAGACAGGCGCAGGATACCGCCGATGCGGCGCAGAACGGCCTTTATATTTAGCCTCTTCTTGCTTGCAGGAGATGCCCAGGCGGCCGGCAACGCCTGCGAGGGCGAGATCCTCCGCGCGGCGGAACGCTATCAGGTTCCACCCGGTATCCTCTACGCTGTCGGGCTGACGGAGACAGGCGTGAAGGGAAGCTTGCAGCCTTACGCCCTCAATATTGAAGGCAAGGCCGTCTTCGCCCGCAGTGCAGGTGAAGCGATCCGCATCTTCGAGCGGGCACGCCGCGAGGGCAAGAAGCTCATTGACCTTGGCTGCATGCAGATCAACCACCACTACCATGGCGATCAATTCCGAAATCTAGGGTCCATGCTGGACCCGCGTCAGAATGTCGACTACGCGGCCCGGTTTCTGGTTCAGCTAAAGCGGCGTCACGGCTCCTGGTCAATGGCCGTGGCACGCTATCACGCCGGTCCCGACAACGACCCGGCGCAGAAGCGCTATGTCTGTCGGGTGATCACCAACATGGTGACAACGGGCTTCGGTGCGTGGACATCCGAGGCACACCATTTTTGCAACCATTAATTGAATCTATTGATTTCTTTGAGCTGAAAAGCGCCCACAGACCGACTCCCCAATATTGACTCCTGAGATTTCATGGTTGTGTGCGATTCGCCCGACCAGTTACCACTTGATACATAAGTTGATTCGGAGGGCGGGCCGTTGATTGTCGTGATAGACGAGCGTGAGCTGGTGACTGAAGGTTATCACTCACTTTTCAATCGTGAGGGGGTTGCGAGCGCGGGCTTCGCACCGGAGGAATTCGGCGAATGGGTCGAGACGGTCGCCGATGACGAGTTGAAGGCCGTCAGTGCTTTCCTGCTCGGCCAGTGCGCAGAGGGCGATATTCGCGCCCAGCGCATTCGCGAGCGTTCGGCAGCACCACTGATCGCGCTTAGCGAACGCAATTCGCTCGACGACACGCTGCGCATGTTCGAGTGGGGTGTCGACGATGTCGTGCGCAAACCGGTGCATATCCGCGAGATTCTGGCGCGCATCACGGCGATCCGCCGCCGGGCCCAGCAGGACGCCGCGACATTCACAGAAATCGGCGCCATGCGCATCTATTTCGACGGACGCGACCCGGAAATCGAGGGCCAGCCCCTTCCCCTGCCGCGCCGCGAACGCCGCATCCTGGAGTATCTGGCGAGCAACCCGACGCGCCGGGTTACCAAGACCCAGATCTTCAATGCCATCTACGGCATCTTCGACGAAGACGTCGAAGAGAATGTGGTCGAAAGCCACATCAGCAAACTGCGCAAGAAACTGCGCGAAAAACTTGGTTTCGACCCGATCGATTCCAAACGCTACCTCGGCTATCGGCTGGCGGATACATAATCCGCCGGCTTTTTTCCCTCAGAACACGCCACCACCAGTTTCACGCAAGTCACGTCTCCTACCTTGGCCGTGATCGGCGCAGACTACGAGGAGACTTCCGATGGGCCTTTACGGCATGATGCGTACCGGCGTTTCCGGCATGGCGGCACAATCCAACCGGTTGTCCACCGTTGCCGACAACATCGCCAATTCCAGTACCAATGGTTACAAGCGCGCGAAGGCCGAATTTTCCTCGCTTGTCCTCCCGTCCTCTGGCGGCTCATACAATTCGGGCGGTGTCACCACATCGATCCGTTATGAAATTTCCAAGTCCGGCCCGCTGCAATACACCACGTCGGGAACGGATCTTGCCATCGAAGGCAACGGCTTCTTCGTCGTCCAGGGCACCAACGGTCAGCCATTCCTCACCCGTGCCGGCTCTTTTGTGCCGAACGCCGACGGTGAACTCGTCAATGCCGCTGGCTACAAGCTCATGGGGTACAGCTACGCCAATGGCGTTCCGGCGGTCACCGCAAACGGATATGCGGGCCTTGAAACCGTGACGATCGCGCAGTCGGAACTGGTGGCGACGCCATCGCGCAATGGCACACTCACAGCCAACCTGCCATCGAGCTCGGACGTTGTCGCGGCAGCGGATCTGCCTTCCGCCAACGCCGCCACGGCACAGTACACGCACAAGACCTCGCTCGTGGCCTACGACAATCTCGGCGGCAAACAGCTGCTCGACGTCTACATGACAAAGACCGGCGCGGACACCTGGGAAGTCACCGTCTACGACCGCGCGGATGCCGCACCCGACACGTCGTTCCCCTATGCCAACCCGCCGCTGGCCACGACCACACTCACCTTCGACCCGACCAACGGCAAACTCGCCGGCGGCAGCCCGACGGACGTCTCCCTGACCGTACCAGGCGGCGACACGCTGACGATTGATCTGTCGGACATGACGCAGCTCGACACGGGCTTCTCGGTCACCGGCAAGGTGGACGGAAGCGCACCCTACGCCATCGACAGTGTCGAGATTTCGGAGGACGGCACAGTCTTCGCTCAGTATGCGGACGGATCCAGGCGTGCACTCTACCGCATTCCACTCGCGACCGTGCAGAGCCCGGACCAGTTGAAGGTCATCACCGGCAACGTCTTTTCCGAAAGCGCGGACTCGGGCGGCGTGCAACTGGGCTTCTCGGGAAGCGGCGGCCTGGGAAAGGTAACACCGGGCGCTGTTGAGCGATCCAATGTGGATATCGCCACAGAGCTTACGGACATGATCGAGGCCCAGCGCAATTACACGGCCAATTCCAAGTCATTCCAGACCGGTTCCGAACTGATGGAACTCCTGGTCAATCTGAAGCGATAAGCGTGGGTTTCCGGAACGGGGGAGTGGAAGAACGTAAATGTCACTGACATCTGCACTGAACATCGCGCAGACGGCGCTTTTCAACACCTCGCGCCAGACCTCGGTCGTCTCTCGCAACGTTTCGGAAGCCAGCAACCCGGATTACGCGCATCGCAGCGCGCTTCTGTCCAGCATGGCTCCCGGCGCGCGCGTCGTCCAGATCCGACGCGCCGCCGATGAAGTTCTCTTCCGGCAAAATCTCTTCGCAATTTCCGCATGGCAGGGCCAGAAGGCCATGTCCGGCGGGCTCGATACGATGCGCCTGACAGTCAATGGCGTCGAGGACGCGAACGCGCCGGCTACCGCCATCAGCAAGTTGCAGGAGGCGCTGCAGCTCTATGCAGGCACCCCCTCCAACGCAACACTCGCCGAAAGCGCGGTGCAGGCGGCACATCAGGTGGTGCGTTCGCTCAATGACGGTGCGGGCGCGGTGCAAAACTTCAGAGCCGATGCCGATCGTGACATCGCAACGGCAGTGGATGACCTCAACTATCTTCTGGGCGAGTTCGAGACCGTCAATACGGAGGTCGTGAACGGGACACGTTCCGGGCGCGACGTTTCGGATGCGCTGGATCGCCGGGATGCACTCCTCAAGAAGATTTCGGAATATGTGGCCATCTCGACCACGACGCGCTCCGGAAACGACATGGTCATTGTCACAGCGGACGGAGCAACTCTGTTCGAGACCATTCCCCGGCCCGTCACATTCACCCCGAACACGAGCTATGGTCCGGGAACGACCGGCAATTCGGTCTATGTCGACGGCGTGCCCCTGGTGCCGGGTGTTGGTGGCAACACCAGCGCAAAGGGCTCCATCGCTGCTTCCCTTCAGTTGCGCGACGAGACCGCGCTGCAGATGCAGCGCCAGCTCGACGAGGTTGCACGCGGCCTGATCACGGCATTTGCGGAAACCGATCCGAGCGGCACACTCCCGGATATGGCCGGCCTGTTCAGCTGGGCCGGTGGGCCCGGAATCCCGCCGGCGGGCACCCTGATTAACGGCCTCGCCGGTGCGATCCGCGTGAACGCTGCATTCGACAAGAATGCAGGTGGCGACCCGTCACTGTTAAGGGATGGCGGTGCCAATGGCGCAGCCTATCTGCACAACACAACCGGTGCGGCTTCATTCTCGGATCTGCTCCTGCGCTACTCCGAACGCCTTGACGAACCCATGACGTTCGACCCCCTGGCCGGTCTCGACACGAACCGCAGCGTCACAGCCTTTTCGTTCGATTCCGTCAGCTGGCTGGAAGCAAACCGCAAACAGGCTGCAAGCGGTGCGGAAGGCAAGGAAGCGCTCGCCGTGCGCACGGCAACCGCACTCTCCAACGCGACCGGCGTGAATGTCGACAACGAAATGGCACTGCTGCTCGATCTCGAAAACGCCTATGAGGCATCGGCACGGCTGATCTCGGTGATCGACGAAATGCTGTCCACCTTGCTGCAGGCAACCCGGTAGAGAGACCGAACATGAAAACCTCCTTCATCTCGTCGCTGGCCATGTCGCAGACGCTGCGCTACCAGACCATGCGCATGCAGGCCGAGCTTGCCGAGAGCCTGAAGGAATCCCAGACCGGACGCCACTCGGACGTCGGTATCGCCCTTGGCGCACACGCTGGCCGCAACCTGTCGATGAACCGCAACATCGATCGTCTGAACGGGCTGATCGACGCCAACGCAATCGCAGCCAATCGTCTTTCAGCAACGCAGAATGCGATGACCCAGCTTGGCGATATGGGGCAAAGTCTCCTTGCCTCGCTGACCGCGGCGAAATCGGACATCGACCAGGTTTCCGTGTCGCGGGGTGAAGCCGAACGCGTGCTCAAGACGATGACCGGCATCCTCAACAGCAACCTGAACGGCGAGTATCTGTTTGCGGGCATCAACACGGACGTGAAGCCTGTGGCAGACTTTCACGACCCGGCCTCCCCGGCCAAGGCTGCATTCGATGCGGCATTCGTGGCAAAGTTCGGTTTCACACAGAACGATCCTGCGGCTGCAAACATCAGCGCGGCCGACATGGATGACTTCCTGACAAATTATGTGGAGTCTCAGTTCATCGGAGCGGGATGGGAGACCAACTGGTCGAGCGCATCCAACCAGAAAATCACCAGCCGCATCGCCCTGAACGAGACCGCCGAAACCTCGCTCACGGCAAATGAAACCGGTATACGCAAACTGGCCATGGTCGCGGCCACGATCTCCGATCTGCTCAGCGGACCGCTCGGCGAGGAGGCCCGCAACGTCCTGTACGACCGGTCGCTCACGCTGGTGGGGGAAGCGATCGCTGACATCGCCGGTGCGCAGGCCGAGGCCGGCATCGTCGAAAACCGCGTCTCGGACGCGAGCGCGCGCATTTCATCCCAGGTCGATCTGTTCAAGACCCTCATCAAGGACAGCGAAGGCATCGATCCTTACGAGGCCGCGACACGGGTCAACGATCTGAGGGCGCAGCTCGATGCCTCATACGCACTGACAGCTCGGCTTCAGCAACTCAGCCTCTTGAACTATCTGCGATAACAGACAGCCGGAACCAAACGAACGGGAAGCACATGTACCAGTTTTCCTACAGCGAAGTTCAGACAGACTCGCTCGCCGACGCCCGAGATCGGGAGGAACAGGTTCTGAGCCGTTCAATCGATCTCCTCCAGGCTGCGCGCGAAAAGGGTGTGAACTCGCAGGAAGCCGTCGAGGCAATCCATTTCATGATCCGCGTCTGGACTGCCTTCATCGACGATCTCGGCAATCCGGAGAACGAACTGCCCAAGGAACTCAGGGCCAATCTGATTTCCATCGGTTTATGGCTTTTGCGGGAAGGCGAAGAAGTGCGTCAGGGAAGATCGCAGAATCTTGATGGCCTGATCGAGGTGTCGCAGATCATCCGCGACGGCATTCAGCAATGAGCACTTTGAAAATATCTCTGAAGGCAAACGAGAAGATCTACGTCAACGGCGCGGTCATCAAGACCGACCGAAAGGTCACGCTGGAATTTCTGAACAATGTCCAGTTCCTGCTTGAGAACCATGTTCTTCAGGCGGAAGACGCACGGACGCCGCTGCGGCAGCTGTATTTCACGCTACAGATCATGCTGATCACGCCGGACAATGCAGACGACGCGCGCCGTCTCTTCAGCCAGCTCCTGCCCAGGCTCCTCAACAGCTTCACCAGTGAGCGCATTCGTGCCGGGCTGAAGCATGTCGAGGAGCTTGTGGCCAACGGCCAGGTTTATGACGCGCTGAAGGAAATCCGTGCGCTCTATCCTGTCGAAGACGAAATCATGACCCAGAAAACAGGATCGGCGGAGAGCGAACCGGTCGCCGCCGTTGCAGGAGAGTAAGCCATGAACGTTGAAGCAGCATCGGGCGCACAGACCTACGGCAACGGCACGCAGCAGGCCGCCGCACCGCAGACGGTGGACTATCAGGCATTCCTTCGCCTGTTGGTGGCCGAGATGAAAAACCAGGATCCCACCAGCCCGATGGAGTCCACCGATTATGTGGCGCAGCTCGCCACGTTCTCGCAGGTGGAGCAGTCTGTACAGGCCAACGCCAAGCTTGACCAGATCCTGCAGGCATCCGCGCTTGCGCAGGCCGGCAGTCTGGTTGGTCGCGAGATCACCTCCGCCGATGGAGAAACCACCGGCAAGGTCGCCGAAGTGCGTCTTTACAGCGATGGTGTCATGGCCATTCTGGAAAGCGGCGACAAGATCCCCGTCGGGCCCGGCGTCATAATCCGTTAGACAATGAACGAAGCCGACGCACTCGATATCGTCCAGTATGCGATCTGGACCGTTCTGGTGGCCTCCAGCCCCGCGGTTATCGTCGCCATGGTGGTCGGCGTCGGCATCGCGCTTGTGCAGGCGCTGACACAGGTGCAGGAAATCACGCTCACCTTCGTTCCCAAGATCGTGGCGATCCTCGTTGCGGTTGCCTTTTCAGCCCCCTTCGTCGCCTCGCAGATCTCCGGTTTCAGCAACGTCATCTTTCAGCGTATCGAAGGCGGCTTCTGACCCTTCCCCGCACCACTCTCCTCTTTCGCGCAAGCTTGACGCGCTAGCGTAGCGCGCGGGCGTGCAAACACGTCCTGAATCGAGTGGGAAGAGCGGCATGGCGTTGAGCGAAGCAATCACGGGCGCAGAGACCAGAAAACACGGCCGCGACATCGGCTTTGCCGTCGGCATTGTCATCATTCTGGCGGTGCTCTTCCTGCCCATCCCGGCCTTTCTGATCGACGTCGGCCTCGCATTCTCCATCGCGCTTTCGGTGCTGATCCTGATGGTTGCACTGTGGATTCAGAGGCCACTGGATTTCTCCTCTTTCCCCACAATCCTGCTCATTGCGACGATGCTGCGCCTCTCGCTCAACATCGCCACGACCCGCATGATCCTGTCGGAAGGACACGAGGGGGCGAATGCCGCCGGCTACGTGATCGGCGGTTTCTCGCGCATGGTGATGAGCGGCGATTTCGTCATCGGCCTCATCGTCTTCATGATCCTGGTGGTGGTGAACTTCGTCGTTATCACCAAGGGTTCGACGCGTATCGCCGAGGTCGGCGCCCGCTTCACTCTCGACGCCATTCCCGGCAAGCAGATGTCCATCGATGCCGATCTCTCTGCCGGCACGATCGACGACAAGGAAGCCCAGCGCCGGCGCGCCGAACTGGAAGAGGAAAGCTCCTTCTTCGGCGCCATGGACGGCGCGTCCAAATTCGTGCGCGGCGACGCCATCGCCGGCCTCATCATCACCGCCATCAACATCGTCGGCGGCATCGCTATCGGCTATGCGCGGCACGACATGAGCGTTGGCGAAGCGGCGGATGTGTTCACCAAGCTTTCCGTGGGCGACGGCCTTGTTTCGCAAATCCCGGCTCTCATCGTCTCACTGGCGGCCGGTCTGCTTGTCTCCAAGGGCGGCACGCGCGGTTCCGCCGATCAGGCCGTATTCGGACAGCTCAGCGCCTATCCGCGCGCGCTCTTCGTTGCCGCGATGCTCCTGACCGTGCTCGGCCTTGTACCCGGCCTCCCCTTCCTGCCCTTTGTGGCGTTGGCCGGCGCCATGGCCGGGATCGGCTATGCGTTGCCACGCCGCGCGCGCCAACGGCAGGAGAAGCACAACGAGGCACAGAGACAGGAACAGCTTTCTCAGGAAGAGGAAGAGCGCAATTCCGTCAAATCCTCGCTGAAAACCGCTGAGATCGAGCTCCTTATCGGCAAGCAGCTTTCGACGCGGCTTCTGGCATCGCATCAGGAGCTCGCCTACCGCATGGGCAAGATGCGCAAGAAATTCGCCGCGCAGTACGGTTTCGTGGTGCCCGAGGTGCGGCTGACCGACGATTATTCGATCCCGCCAAAGAGCTACCGCATCAAGATCCATGGCACGGTGGTTACCGAATACCAGATGCGCGTGGGAGAACTGCTCGTGCTGGTCGGCAGCAACCGCATGCCTGACATCCCCGGCGAAGAGGTCAAGGAACCCGCCTTCGGCATGCGCGCCTTCTCGGTGCCGGAAATGTTCGCCGACGACCTGAAACGCGAGCGTTACGCCTTCGCCGACAACATGTCTGTGCTGCTCACCCATCTGAGCGAGGTCATCCGCAACAACCTGCCGCAGCTCCTCTCCTACAAGGACATGAAGGCGCTCATCGAGCGGCTCGACCCAGAGTACCGCAAGCTGGCCGACGAAATCTGCTCCTCGCACATCACCTATCCGGGCCTGCAGGCGGTGCTGAAGCTGCTCTTGGCCGAGCGTGTCTCGATCCGCAACCTGCACCTCATCATCGAGGCCATCGCCGAGATCGCGCCGCATATTCGCCGCACCGAGCAGATCGTGGAGCATGTGCGCATTCGCATGGCACAGCAGATCTGCGGCGACCTGACCGAGGGCAACACCCTCAAGGTTCTACGGCTCGGCGGACGCTGGGACCTCGCCTTCCACCAGGCGCTCAAGCGCGATGCCAAGGGCGAAATCCGCGAGTTCGACATCGACCCGCGTCAGCTCGAGGAGTTCGGTCAGGAAGCGAGCGCCGCCATCCGCAGGCATCTCGATGCCGGCGAACGGTTCGTGCTCGTTACCGCCCCTGAGGCACGTCCCTATGTGCGCATGATCACCGAACGGCTTTTCCCAACGCTTCCGGTCCTCAGCCATGTGGAGATGGCAAAGGGTGTCGAACTCAGCGTATTGGGGTCGATTTCCTGATGCGCCTCGCCCACGCCGCGAAAATGGCTGCAGTGGCGGCCTGACGCCATGCTCGAAACCCCGCTTCTGGCAGCCTTTCTCGCCTTTTGCCGCATCGGCGGATGCTTCCTGTTCATGCCGGGGCTTTCCAGCGTGCGCGTGCCGATGCAGGTGCGCCTGTTCGTGGCTGTGGCGGCAACGCTCGCCATGCTGGCACATCTGTGGGACCTGATCACGCCGCATGTCTCGAGCGAGCCCGGTCCACTGTTCCTGCTCATTGCCTCCGAACTGGCCATAGGAGCGCTGATCGGCCTCATTGCGCGTCTCTACGTGCTGTCGCTGCAGTTCATCGGCACATCCATGGCGATGTTTTCCGGCTTCGGCATGGCGGCAGGCGGTACCGCCATTGAGGAGGCGGAAGCACAGCCACCCCTGACCGCACTCATTTCGCTGTCAGCCCTGATGCTGCTTTTCGTTCTCGATTTCCACCATCAGATCATTCGCGCACTTGTGGTCTCCTACGAGCTTGCCCCGATCGAAAGCCTGTTCGATCCGCAGGCGGCGCTGACCGACATAACAGACACGCTTTCCGACGCATTCTTCGTGATGATCCGGCTTGGGAGCCCGTTCCTGGCCTATGCCATTCTGGTGAACCTCGCCATCGGCTTCATCAACAAGCTCACGCCGCAGATTCCGATCTACTTCATCTCCCTGCCTTTCGTGATCGCCGGTGGCATCATTCTTCTCTACTTCGCCATTCCCTCGCTCCTCGGACTCTTTGCCGAGGGCTTCTTCCCGATCTTCGAAGGGCGCTAGCGATGCCGACACCCCGCCAGAAACGCCTGCAGAAACTGGTTCTGGTGATGCAGCGCCTCAAGGACTTCCATCAGGCACAGCACGCCGCGCACATGGCCGAAGCCGCTGCCGCCCGGGACGAGGCAAAAACCATCACCGAAACACTCGACAGCGGCACCGCCATGACCGCATTGTTCCCCGAGCTCTACCACCGCCGTGTCGCCAGCGCGCTTGAGCGCAGCCGTATTAGTGCCGACCGCGCCCGGCAGGAAGCGCAGAGCATCATGCAGGCGGATGCACGCAGCAACGCGCTCGTCCGCGCCTACCGCGAAGCCACCGATCTCGAAGAACGCAGCGCCGCCGACAAGGAGCGTCTGGAGTTCATCGAACGCCGCAGCACCAACGGGGCTTAAGCCTCCCACAAGCTTGTTCTGGGAATATGTCCCTCACAGACACGAACGATGGAGGACGCCTTGGCGATATCGCCTCCCGGCGACATTGTCCTGAACGTGGCGCGCGCCGCCGACCCCGCCAGAGCCGCAGCCGCCAGAGAGCGGCTCCAGGCAAAGTCGGGTGCGACCGCCAGCTTCTCGGCAGTGTTCGACAACCAGCCCGTCGGCACCACGAAGGTCAGCGTGAACGCCCCCTCCGATGTCGAAAAGAAGTTCGAGGCGATGGTGCTGCAGAACTTCATGCAATCGCTTCTGCCCGAGGAAACCTCCGCCGTTTACGGCGAGGGCCTTGCCGGCGAAATGTGGCGCTCCATGCTGGCACAGCAGTTAAGCGAGACGCTGGCTGAAAAAGGCGGCATCGGCATCGCCCGCAACGTCCTGCGCGACTACACGGTTGAAAACGAAAAGCCAGTGCCCGTGGGCGCCGTCTCTCAGACGCCCGAACAGGAGGCGATCGGCAGGCGAACACTTCTTTCCACCGCCATGGTCGAGGAAATCGAGCGACACGCCGCGAAAACGCTGGGCGTAAACACTGCACCGTCGTCCAGCCGCGACGAAGAGAGCTGAAGTTCAGAAACGGAACGAAACCATGTATGATATGACCTCCGCAGCCCACTCCGAAAATGCCTCTCTGGCTATGAGCCAGCACGGCGGCGCAAGCGCCCTGGCAATCATGCGCCGCATTGAGGAGACCATCGATGCCGAGACGGCTGCGATCCGCAATGATCCTGCCTTCGACCTCAAGGCTTCCAATGCACGCAAGAGCCGCCACCTCTACGAGCTCACCCGCGCGCTCAAAGGAGCCAACGAGGCCGGTCTTGCCAGTGCGCACCGCGACGCCCTTATCCGCCTGCGCGACAAGCTCGCCGACAACGAAGCCACCATCCGCGCGCATATGGGCGCAGTGAATGAGGTCGCCGATCTGCTTCAGGACGCCATCCAGCGCGCCCAGACGGACGGCACCTACTCGCAGCAGGAATTCGGGCAGGCCTCGCCAGCATGATCAAGTTCGTCTTCGCCGCCCTCTGGATCTGCGCCGTGACGGTCGGAACGATGCTTTATTCGTTCCAGTTCTCACAGGCCAGGATCAGTGCCGAGCCACCGCCTGCATTCTTCGGCGGTCTCGACTATGTGAGCACCGATGTCATATCGGTGCCGGTCATCAAGGCCGGGGCGGTGGACGGCTACTTTCTGACCCGCCTCTCCTACTCGGTCGATTCCAAGAAGCTGCCTGCCCTGAGCATTCCGGTGGAGACGATGCTGGTGGATGAAATCTACTCCCATCTCTATGCGAATCCGGCGATCGACTACGCCAGCGAGGATGGGTTCGATGTCGCCGCTTTCCGCGACGGCCTGCGCGAGAGCATCAACAAACGCGTGGGCGAAAAGCTCATCCATGAAGTTTTCATCGAACAGGCCGACTATCTCTCAAAGGCCGAGATCCGTGACAAGACCGCGCGCAGCCGCCTTGGACCAGCCGACGCGGCACCCGCACCGCAGAAGAACGCTCACTAGATCGCCGTGCGTCCATCCGGACGCACAAAGGACGATCTAAACGATTGATGGAGCATCGGAATAACCCGAAAACCGGATTCCACTTTTCGGTCCGATGCTCTAGCGTCGCGGCCTATCAATATGGCCGCAATGGTCGGCTTGAACGCAGGGTTCACTCTTTCGGTTTGGCGTTTTAGGGCCGGTCAGCGCTTCCTCGAAGCGAAGAACCGGTGTGGAGCCAACCCGAATTTCAGGCATTCACGCATCCGCTTTCACCTTCCTGGCTCTCGCCCCACCGGGTTTACCCCTGGGCGGTAAACCGAGCAAATCGGTTAAATGCGATAATTGTTTACATATATATAAAAATATAAATTTTGATATTTGAAAAAATATATCTCATAAGGATTATGATCAGAAATAAAAGGCAAATAAAACCTGCTTTCTGAGAACTTTTGTATCTCTGCGCCTCATTCCTGTCCAAAATCGATTTGTTTAATGCAGATATAAGGCGTTGCCTTATACGGCCAACGTATGCAAACAGTCTTTCGCTACTGCTTTATCTCACCATTTTTCGGTGGAGACGCGGAGCGCTGTTTCGACGCTGCGATTTGCGCAGGCCGAAAGAGTATAGTTTGGAGATTTACAGTGACGATGACCCAGCCCTCGGTCGACATTTCCGCCCGGACACCGGACAAAGATTACCTTGATGTCTTTGATACGAATGCAAACAGCCACTGCTTACCACTTCTGGCGACAGCCATCGGGTACAAGCTGCGCCGCGCGCAGCTTGCCGTATTTCAGGATTTTCAGAAATCGTTCGCCTGCGTAAAGCTGCGGCCGACGGAATTTGCGGTGCTTTCCCTGATCGCTACCAACCCCGGTCAAAAGCAGACCGAAGTGGCGGAGCAGCTTGGCATCAAACGCGCGAATTTCGTTGCACTTATGGATTGCCTGGAAACCCGGGGCCTCGCCGAGCGCCGCAAGGGCGATATTGACCGCCGCTCGCACTCGCTTCACCTCACCGCGAAGGGCTCGGATTTTATCGCCGAGATATCCAAGCTGTGGGCACAGCACGAGAAGCGGATCATTGAAAGACTGGGTGGAGAAGAGAACCGAGACGCTCTGATCGCACTTCTCGACCGTCTGCTTGCCGGCAAGAAAAGAACGCCGATCCCGCGTCGTTAAAGCCAACAAAGACGTTGACGTAAACGTCAATTAGCGTCTAGTGTCGGCCATCGGCAACGCGTGCCTCGCACGGGTGAAGCCAATTGCACGACAACACAACGCAGATGCGTTTACAGGGAGATTATGCATGGGGATGGACGCAATTGCCGAGAAGGTGAAGGCACGCGTAGCAGACTCGGGTTTCGGCCGGTCAGTGAAATTCGACTGCGGCAATGACGGCGTCGTCGTCATCGACGGAAACACGGTTTCCACCGAAGACAGTGACGCCGATTGCGTTATCAGCCTGTCGAAAGACGATCTTGAAGCGATGATCGCAGGCGATCTCGATCCAACCGCTGCCTTCATGCAGGGCAAGCTCAAGGTCGACGGCGATATGTCGGTCGCCATGCAGCTCAGTCAGGTTCTGTAACCGGCGCTGGACAAACGGGGCGTTCATACACCCCGGGACAGGCATTTTCGGGCGGATCGCGATACGAGAGCGGTCCGCCCTTTCATTTTACGCAACCAGATTCCGGGTGATACCGGTGCGACCGCTGGCACAGAGCGTTCCGGATGCGTTTGCAAGCGCCCCGGATTTGAGTTCGAGCGCCAGAAACCGATCCGTCTCATAGGGCCCGGGCATGGCAAGCGCGCCCGTCAGCTTTGATGAGAAGCCAAACCGCTCATAATAAGCAGCATCGCCAACCAGCAGGATCGCTGTGTGCTCGAGTCGACGCGCCTCGGCGATTGCGTGGCGCATCAGCGCAGCCCCGACGCCACGTCCCGCAAGCGCAGTCTCCACCGCAAGCGGCCCGAGAAGGAGCGCGTTTGCCCCCTCTGCGCCCAGGCGCACGTCCCAAAGCCGGACAGAGCCGATCAGATATCCTGCCTCGTCACGCGCCACGAAGGCCAGCCCTTCGGCCGGCAAACGGCCACGGCGCAGCTTCTCCGATGATTTCAGCCTGCGCTTCGGTCCCATGACACGATCGAGCAGAGCCTCGCGCTCAGCCACGTCCCGCGCGGTTTCACAAAGAACAGAAAAGGCGTGCGCTGGTGCGCCACCGACAACAGCCTGGTTCATGGCCTCGATCCCGAAATCCGAGAAATCCGGCCCGCGCAGGTTTGCGCGGGCAACCCGTTTCACCTGTCAGATCACATAGGATCGAAGCGGCTCAAATCCGTTGAAGGCCACCGATGCGTAGGTCGTGGTGTAGGCGCCCGTACCCTCGATCAGCACTTCATCGCCAATGGTCAGTGACAGCGGCAGCGGGTACGGGGTCTTCTCATACATCACGTCGGCGGAATCGCAGGTCGGACCGGCCAGCACGCACGGTGCCGTTTCGCTGCCATCGTGACGCGTCACGAGCGGGTAGCGGATCGCCTCGTCCATGGTCTCGGCCAGACCGCCGAACTTGCCGATGTCGAGATAAACCCAGCGCACATTGTCGTTGTCGGCCTTCTTGGAGATCAGGACGACTTCCGACTTGATGACGCCCGCATTGCCCACCATGCCACGGCCCGGCTCGATGATGGTCTCGGGAATTCGGTTGCCGAAATGCTTGCGAAGCGCCGAGAATATCGCCTGACCGTATGCCTGTGCGGCAGGCACGTCACGAAGATAACGCGTCGGGAAACCGCCGCCCATGTTGACCATGCGCAGCACGATGCCTTCATCCGCCAGCGCACCGAAGACGCCACGGGCATCCGCCAGCGCACGGTCCCATGCATCGAGGTCGGTCTGCTGCGAGCCGACATGGAAGGAAACGCCATAAGGATCGAGACCGAGCGTACGGGCATGGCGCAGAACATCGACCGCCATGGCCGGAACACAGCCGAATTTGCGTGAGAGCGGCCATTCAGCGCCGGCACCATCCGTCAGGACGCGGCAGAACACGCGTGAACCGGGAGCAACACGCGCGATCTTCTCCACCTCTTCCTCGCAGTCGACGGCAAACAGGCGAATGCCAAGCTCGTAGGCACGCGCGATGTCGTGCTCTTTCTTGATCGTATTCCCGTAGGAGATGCGATCTGCCGTCGCGCCCGCATTCAGCGCCATCTCGATTTCCGCCACGGAAGCGGTGTCGAAGCTGGAGCCGAGCTGAGCGAGAAGGCGCAGGATTTCCGGCGCGGGATTGGCCTTTACAGCGTAGTAGATCCGGGAATCAGGCAGTGCCTTTTCGAAGGCGCAGTAATTGTCACGCACCACATCGAGGTCGACGACGAGGCAGGGACCGTCGGGACGTCGGGTGGCGAGGAAGTCGAGAATGCGCTGGGTGGCCATATGTCTCTCCAATTGCGGCATCCGGGCCGCGTTACCGAAGCTTCGAAACTGCGAAAGCGAACCTCGCTTCCGCGGTGGACAAAGGGCGCGGCATGCGCACACGGGAGCCGGCAGGTGGAGAGCACCGGAACCAGTTCATGCGACAACGCGCTACGATGCATTCCCGCCTCGCGGCGAAGATGCGCTTTGTCTGCCTCAGCTTTGGATGGGAGACCCCAACCGCACTGCCGGCAATGAAGGTGTGCCTCTTCAGTAACCCCGGCTTTTGGACAGCCGGCAGACACCAGAAAGGCCCGCACCGTCGTTGCTTCAAGATGTCCTCGGTTTGATGGTTGGCCATCAGACCGACTGGAGCGGTTAGGTCCAGGTACCGTACCGGTTTCCTCGCCATATTCGAGGTCCGGCGGACACCCACAGGCACGTGCGACTTTGGGCAGCGCGGATATAGTCGCAACGACTGTCACAATCAATGAAAAATTTTGTGTGCTTGAAAAAAAGAGCGCGAATGCCGACCTTTGGCGCTCTGGGGCCGACGAGGAAAAACGAAGATGATGAAGATGCGCGATACGCTGAACGCTTTCCTCGACTATCCAGACGCCCCTCCTCCATCATCTGGCGAGGGCCCGCTGGCAGGCCTGACGCTCGGCGTGAAGGACATTTTCGACGTTGCCGGCTATCCGACCGGTGGCGGCAATCCACGTCGGGCCGAAATCCATTCCTGCGCCCCCGGCACCGCTCCGCCGATCCAGCGTCTTCTGGATGCAGGCGCCCGGTTCATCGGCAAGACCCAGACAGACGAACTGACCTTCTCCATGATCGGGCAGAACGCCCATTACCCGGCGCCGGTCAATCGCGTCGCGCCCCAGCGTTTCACCGGCGGTTCGTCTTCCGGTTCGGCGGCTGCCGTCGCCGGCGGACTGGCCGACATCGCAGCAGGCTCCGACACCAATGGTTCAATCCGCGCACCAGCCTCCTACTGCGGCCTGATCGGCCTACGCACCACCCATGGGCGCATCCCGCTCGACGGCGCCATGCCGCTTGCCCCCTCTTTCGACACGTTCGGCTGGTTCGCACGCGACGCTGCAACCTATGCCCGTGTCGGCGAAGTGCTGCTTGGCAACGACCCGTATGACGATCACCTCGCACGCCCCGTTCGGATCTCGGAATTCGAAGCGCTTCTGTTCGGAGAGAAGGAGCGCGCTGTCTACGGCACAATGCTTTCAACGGTCGTGCATCATTTCGACCGGGAGGCCGCCTTTCTCGCGCTGCCTGGTTCCCTGGAAGAGCTTTTTGAATGCTTCCGCATCATCCAGGCTTTTGAGGCCTGGGAGGTGCATGGCGATTTTATCCGCAGTGCAAAACCGGAGCTTGGCCCCGGTGTCAGGGAACGTTTTGAGTTTGGAAGCCGCATCAGTGCTGCAACCGTTGCCGAGGCCCGCGCGGAACGCCGGCGCTTCCAGGAGGAATTCGCCGCGCTCTTCGACCGCGACATGGTGCTGGTCATGCCGACCCAGCCGACCGTTGCGCCACTGAAAAGCGCGACACTGGAAGAGCTCGACCGCTACCGCGGTCTTGCACTCAAACTCACCGCCATCGCCGGCCTGCTTGGCTGGCCGCAGATCACAATCCCCCTCGGCCAGGTGCATGATGCCCCCTTCGGCATCTCGCTTCTCGGACCCGCCGGCAGTGACCGGCAGCTCATCCGCCTTGCCGCCGATATCCTCTCCGGAAGCTGAAGGAAACTCCCTTGGATACACTCAGCCGTATGCGCGCATTCGTCGATGTTGTCGAAGCGGAGGGCTTTTCCGCCGCCGCCCGCAAAGTGGGAAAGTCGAAGGCGCTTCTGTCGAAATATGTCCGCGAACTGGAAGATGAACTCGGCGCGCTCCTGCTCAACCGCACCACAAGGCAATTGTCCCTGACGGAGGCCGGTCACACCTATTTCGCCCGGGCCGTCGAGCTCTTGCGTGACGTCGAGGACCTCGCCGAAGCGGTGCGCGATTCCTCTGGAGATGTGCGCGGCAGGATCAAGCTTTCCGCACCCCGCACATTCGCGGACGCTCCAATCGGCCAGTCCCTGATCGATTTTGCTAGGGCTCACCCCGATGTCACGCTCGAGATCAATCTTGACGATCGTTTCGTGGATCTCGTCGAGGAAGGGTTCGATCTCGCCATTCGCATCACCAAGCTGGCCGACTCTTCGCTCATCGCCAAACGTCTGGCTCCCTTCCGCGTGGCGCTCTGCGCCTCACCCGATCTGATCTCCCTTCACGGAGAGCCCAGAAGCCCACAGGATCTCACCCACCTGCCCTGCATTGTCGACACCAACAGCCGTTACCGCCAGAACTGGCCCTTCAGGCTGGATGACGGAACCACCGTCAATGTTCCCGTGACCGGGCGCCTGGAGGTGAACAGCCCCATGGCAGCCCGCGCTGCGGCGCTATCTGGCCTTGGCTTTGCGATCCTGCCCGACTTCATCGCGGACCCTGAAATCAGCGCCGGCCGTCTGGTGTCTCTGCTTGAGGAAAACAGTTCCGACGGTGCCGGGATTTACGCCATCTACCCACACCGCCGATACCTGCCTGCAAAGGTCCGCGCCCTGGTGGACTATCTCGCGCACTGGCTGAAAGAAAATTACCCAATCAAATAACACATTGTCCAATTTCCGCCCGGTTCATGTAGAAGACAGCACAAGCCAGATGGGAGCGGGACGATTGCACATGGCGATTCGGACAAATTTCATGCTCAGAGCGGGGACCGCCCTTTTTGCTCTGTCTTTTGCGGCGTCTGCCTTCGCCCACCCCCACGTCTTCGCCGAAGCCAGGCTTGACGTGAACGCGGATGGCAATGGAAATGTTGCCTCCCTGCACCATGTCTGGCGCTTCGACGACCTGTTCTCCAGCACGGTTCTCGTCGAGTTCGACAAGAATCAGGACCTCGCGCTCGACCAGGCGGAGCTGGACGAGGTGGCGAGCGTGGTTCACGGGTCGCTTGCCGACTTTAACTATTTCCAGCTTGTCACCCGGGATGGCAAGGATGTGCCCATGCAGGCACCCGAGAGGCTCATTGCCGATTTTGTCGACAATCAGCTCATCATCCTGTTCGAATCGAAGCCGGAAACGGCCCTCCCCCTCACAGGCGAGATCGCCTTCGGCGTCTACGACCCCACATTCTACACAGCCATCGACTTTATCGAAGACAGCTACATGACCGTCAACAACCTCCCGGCAGGCTGTACCAGCAGCGTTGTCCGTCCGGACCCCGATGAAGCGATCGCCCAGAACCAGCAGACCCTGACGGACGCTTTCTTCAACGATCCGACCGGCAATGACATGAGCAAGATTTTTGCGACCCGCCTGGAGTTAACCTGCAGCAAGGATAGCTGACCCATGCTCCCATCCCGCCGTGTCGTCATTGCCGCCGCAGCGATCACTCTTCTGGCCGCGGGCGCGGCGATGGCGCAAAGCTCGCTCGGCATCGGCGCGGCCGAACCGGCCATCACCCCGACCGGCCCTTTTGCCGGCACCCTGCAATGGATCAACACCCAGCAGCAGGCCTTTTACCGTACGCTGACCGGCGCGCTGAAGGCGATGCGCGAGGATGGCAGCAGGCTCTGGCTTCTGATCGGTCTTTCCTTCGCCTATGGTGTTTTCCACGCAGCCGGGCCGGGACACGGCAAGGCGGTCATCTCTTCTTACATGCTGGCCAATGAGGTGGCGCTGCGCCGCGGCGTCATCCTTTCCTTCGCGTCCGCTCTTCTGCAGGGGCTGACCGCCATCGTCCTGATGAGTGTCGTGTTCCTTGCGCTACGTGGCACCTCGATCTCCATGACCGACGCCGCCTGGTTTCTGGAGACCGTCAGCTTCGGCCTGATCGCCGCGTTCGGTGCCTGGCTCCTGTGGCGCAAAACCTCGGGCCTTATCCGCACCAGCGCCCCCGCACCGCAACCCATGCACAGCCTTTCGGCAGCGCATGTCCATGACCACACACATCATCACAGGCATGCGCATGGTGGCGATCATCACGACCATTCCACCTGCGATCACGACCATCACCACCCGGATGAACACGCATGTGGACATGACCATCATCACGGGCACGCGCACGAACATTCGCATGATCACGGTCCCGGCGAGGTCTGCCCCAGCTGCGGTCACGCACATGCGCCGGATCCCGCCATGCTGACGGGTGAGCGCTTTGACTGGAAAACCGCAGGCTCCGCCATCGCCGCCGTGGGCATACGTCCCTGCTCCGGTGCACTGATCGTGCTCACCTTTGCGTTTCTCAACAGCCTCTGGCTGGGCGGCATTCTGTCGGTGGTCGCCATGTCGATCGGAACGGCAATCACCGTTTCGGTTCTGGCAACGCTTGCGGTAACGGCAAAGAACTGGGCGGTGGCGCTGTCAGGCGGCAACCGTGCGAGCAACCGCATTCACAATGCGATAGAGATTGGCGGCGCTGCCCTTGTCATGGTTCTGGGCCTCACCCTCCTTGCCGCAAGCCTTGCGGCGTGACACTGGAAGGCCGTGTCAGTTGTTGCGCTTCCGCTGAGCGCGGGCGCGCAACCAGAAGACCATGAAGAACGCCAGCACGAACAAAACCGCGAACCCACCGGCGACCCAGGGCGAATAAGCGCCGATTGCCAGCATGATGCGTGGCATCAGATAGGCCACAAGACCAAAGCCGATGAGGATGAGCGCGGCCGCGATCGCCGCCTTGCGATTTTCCGACAAGTGATCCTGCCTGTCCGTTCGCCGCACTTCAGGGTTACTCCCTGAAAGCTTCCAGCCGTTTCTTTTGATGGCCTTCCTTATCGAAATTGGCCGGGTCAAGCCATGCGTCAAATGCACTTTTTACCGCAGGCCATTCGCTGTCGAGTATCGAGAACCAGGCAGTGTCACGGCTCTCCCCCTTCACCACCATATGCTGGCGAAAAACACCTTCATACGTGAAGCCGAACCGCTCTGCTGCCCTGCGCGATGGCAGGTTGGCATTGTTGCACTTCCACTCGAAGCGCCGATAACCCAGATCGTCGAAGATGTGGCAGGCGAAGAGATAAAGCGCCTCGGTTGCCCGTACGGTGCGCGAAATCCCCGGCCCCCAATAGATGCTTCCCGCCTCGATAACACCATTTGCGGGGTCGATGCGCATCAGCGCCTGCCGGCCGCCGACCTGCCCCGTCTCCCTGTCGATCACGGCATAGAAGAACGGGTCCGCACTTGTGGCCGCCTTCTCAAGCCACGCTGTGAACGCCTGCCTGCTTTCCGGCGGATATTCGGCCAGCCAGCGAAACCGCTCCCCCGCGTCGGCAACGCTGGAAACGGCATAAAGACCATCGCCGTGGCGCGCAGGATCGAGTGGCTCAAGCAGAACTGTGCGCCCCTCCAGAACCTGGCGCACCGGGCGCGGTCGGGCTGTCCAGTTTTTGAGGTCGGTCTGCATAGGGGTGTTCTCCAGCCTTGTCTACCGCTCTGCAAAGCACGGCCGCACATGCCCGCAAAGGCCCAGCACCGCATGCAGACCTGCGCCAGAGAAATGATTGGAGAAGGATGCCAGAAACGGACGAGGCGGCCACTGGTCGGCCGCCCCGTTTCGAACCGTGCTTGGGAGGAGGAAAGCCGATCCGACAATCGAAAGCCTAACCACCAAATCGTTAACGTTTACTTAACGAAAAGCCTCAAAAGGCATCTATCTCGTCACGATCTCAGGCCCCATAAGGCTGTATGGCAGCCATGTTGACATAATCGGCATATAGGTAACCAGTATCAGGAAGATAAACAGAACCAGTACGAACGGCGCCGCCGCGCGCACCACCTGGATCAGGCTCATGCCGGTTATGCCGCTCGTCACGAACAGATTGAGCCCGATCGGCGGCGTGATCATGCCGATTTCCATGTTCACCACCATGATGATGCCAAGATGGACCGGGTCGACGCCCAGTTCCATGGCGATGGGAAACACCACCGGCGCAACGATCAGCAGCAGGCCCGAGGGCTCCATGAACTGCCCGCCCAGGAGCAGAAGCAGGTTCACGGCAATCAGGAAGGTAAACCAGGTGAACCCCGCATCGACCATCAGACCGGTGATCGCCTGTGGAATGCGCTCGGCCGTGAGCACATGCGCGAAAAGCAGCGCGTTGACGATGATGAACATCAGCATCACCGTGGTGCGTGCGGCATCCACGGTCACCTTGCGCGTTTCTTCATTGAAGAAGGCGCGCAGGAAATTCCGGCCCATCAGGCTCAGATTGCGCCGCCAGATCGGAAGGCTTGCAGCCAGCAGCCCCGGCAGCGCCGCCAGCCCGTCCCCACCGCGCCACAGCGCGTAAGCCACCATGGCAACCAGAGACAGGGCGAGCCCCGTGAGCATGCGCCCCTCAAAGGTAACCCCTTCCCAATCGGCGGTCAGGAAGAAGCTGAGGATCATCCAGACAAAGAAAAACGCGAGCGCATAGACTGTGGCGGAAAAGCCCACCCGCGCGCGCCTGCCATCGTCCTCCTTCACCCACCGCTCGTCCTTCATCGGCCCCATGTCGCGGTAGACGAACAGCGCCACCGCGAAGGAGTAGACAGCGGCAACGGCCGCCGCCTCCGTGGGCGTGAACACCCCGCCATAGATCCCGCCAAGAATGATGATGATCAGAAACAGTCCCCAGCCGGCCTCCTTGCCGCCCGCGACAATCTCGTGAAATCCTTTCCACTCTTCCGCCGGCAGGTTGCGCACCCGTGCCATCACATAGATGGCAACCATCAGCATCAGTCCGGCGACGATCCCGGGCACCACTCCGGCCAGAAACATGCGCCCGACCGAGACGTCCGTCGCCGCCGAATAGACAACCATCACGATGGATGGCGGTATCAGAATGCCGAGAGTGCCGGCATTGGCGATGATGCCGGCCGCGAATTCCTTGGAGTAGCCCACCTGCCGCATGCCCGCGATGGCGATGGTGCCGATGGCAACCACCGTTGCCGGCGATGAGCCGGAAAGGGCCGCAAACATCATGCAGGCCAGCACAGACGCCATTGCCAGACCGCCGCGAAAATGGCCCACCGAAGCAATGGCGAAGCGGATGATGCGCCGCGCCACGCCGCCCGTCGACATGAAGGCCGAAGCCAGAATGAAGAACGGGATCGCCAGAAGCGTGTAGTTCTGCGAGGCAGTGAAGAGCTGCAGCGCGACGGAAGAGATGGAATCGCTGGAGAAGAAGGCGATGATGATGAGCGACGAAAGCCCGAGAGCCACCGCCACCGGTACCCCCAGAAACAGCAGGAGCAGAACAAGGACGAAGAGAATGGCTGGTTCCATCGCCGCTACTCCTTCAGGGCATCTTTGTTTTCAGCGACGAGGTCTTCCGCCTCGTGGCCGGCAATGATCAGGTCGCGCTCACCCCTGGCGATCCCCACCACACCCTGCAGGGCGCGAAACGCGAGGAGTGCCAGGCCGACGGGCAGCATGAGATAGGCCACCCAGCGCTGCACACGATCCTGCAGACCGAACGCCTCCTGCATCCACAGCGGATACCGCAGATCGTCGAGCCCGGTGCCCCGATCAAACATGAACGTCCAGTAGCCGATGGCGCCGGTCTGGCGCCAGTTGGTGGACACATCGGCGCCCACCAGCGTCATCCAGCCCGCGTAGAGAAGAATGAAAGCGTAGAGGAAAACACAGACGGCACCGAAGATCGCCACCGCTTTGAAGAGCCGCGAAGGAAGCAGCCTGATAAAGGCATCGACCCCCAGATGAATCCCGTTCTTCACGCCATAGCTCATCCCGAACAGGATCATCCAGGCAAACAGGATGCGCGTAAACTCCAGCGCACCGCCCCAACCGCTGTTGAAACCGTATCGGGCGACAACCTGCGTGAAAGAGACGAATGTGATGGCTGCCAGAAGAATGGCAAGAACGTTTTCTTCAAACCGCCCGACCGCATCGGGAAAACGCCGTTCCAAGAGGAACATGACGGCCACGATTGCCACAAGCCCGAGCGCCGGCCATATCAGAACCATGATTTCTCTCCCGAAGATCACCTGCCACAAGACCGCCCGCACGCAGCGGACGGCCCTGCATGACGCGACGAGGGGAGACGCCGCGTCGGGAAAGACTGAAACCTCAGGAGCCGCTTGCGGCAGCTGAATCGATCAGTTCCTTGCCGATATCACCTTCGAACTTCGCCCAGACGGGCTTCATGGTTTCGACCCAGGTCGCGCGCTGCTCGGCGCTCAGTTCACGGATCGTGCCACCGGCGTCGAGTATGTTCTGTCGGCAGGTTCCTTCCTGGTCGGCAACATTGGCGTTGGCTGTCTCCGTCACTTCCTGAACAATGGAGACGAACTGGTCCCGCACTGCCGGATCAAGACCTTCCAGCCATTCTGTCGAGGTCACGAGAAGATAGGCGAGAAGCTGGTGGTTGGTCTCCGTGATCCCGTCCTGCACCTCAAAGAATTTCTGGGTGTAGATGTTGCACCAGCTGTTTTCCTGGCCATCCACGACACCGGTCTGCAGTGCACCGTAAACTTCCTTGAAAGCAAGTTTCTGCGCCGATGCGCCCATTGCCTCGATCATGGCCACGGCGACGTCAGAGGTCTGCACGCGGAACTTCAGCCCCGCCGCATCCTGCGGCTCCATAAGCGGTTTGCCGGCAGAAAACTGCTTGAGACCCGACGACCAGAAACCAAGGCCGGTATAGCCTTCATCTTCCATCACTGTCAGCAGGCCCTGACCATCATCCGACGTGGTGAACTTGTTCACCGCATCAAGTGTGGGAAAGAGGAACGGAAGGTCGAAAAGGCGATATTTGAGCGTATAGGCCTCAAATTTCGCCAGCGAGGGTGCGGCAAGCTGCACGTCGCCCAGAAGCAGGGCCTCCATCACCTTGTCGTCGTCATAAAGCGTCGAGTTCGGAAACACCTCCATACAGGCGGTTCCGTTCATCTCGTCATTCACCCGTTCCGCCAGAAGCGTTGCCGCATCGCCCTTGGGATGGCCTTTTTCGGCAACCACGTGGCTGAACTTGATAACCATTTCGCCATCGTCGCATTGGGCTTGGGCCTGACCTGCAAGCACGGTCAGGGAAAGCGCCGAGACGGCACCGATCAAAAGTCGCATGGGGTCTCCTCCACTCTGCACAGCCCGCAACACGCTGCGGACGAACAATCGCGGCCTGTCACCGCCTGTTTCTTTTCTGGCACGGCGCGGACGATCACCAGCGTCCAGCGACATTGCAACCATATCCTGTGATACGGGTGGCGTGAAATCAAGCGAGACGCGAATTGCGGCCCGCTTTTCTCCCTTATGCTTTAGTCTGAATATTCCCGCTCGTCGGCGATCACCTTGCCGTCGCGCGGCAGGCTGCCCGGCTCTGCCAGCACCACGCGCCCGCCGACCCTCGTGACTTCGCGCAGCGTTGTCTCGATCGCGGTCGTGTCCGGAGCGGTGCCGGTGAATGTCTCCACATGCAGGGCCATGGCGTCGCTCGCGCCATCGCGGGTCACCACAAGCCGGGCGCGTTCGATTTCACCGTGTCTGCGCGTCAACTCCGCGATCTGTTTGGGATCGACAAACATGCCCTTGACCTTGGTTCGCTGGTCGGCACGTCCCATCCAGCCCCTGATACGCATATTGGTACGGCCGCACGGGCTCTTTTCCGGCAGCACTGCGGATAAATCTCCGGTTCCAAGCCGCACCAGCGGATAAGCCGGGTTAAGCGAGGTCACCACAACCTCACCCACCTCTCCCTCCGGCACCGGATCGTCCGTGCCCGGCCGCACGATCTCGACGATCAGGTTTTCGTTGACCACCATGCCCGGCAGCGGTGCACCGTCAGGCCCGGTCGATTCATAAGCGATCACGCCAAACTCGGCGGTGGCGTAACACTGCAGCACGTTTATGCCCCGTGTGCGGTATTCCTCACGCAGTGAGGGAAACAGCGCCCCTCCCGAAACCAGACCGATCCGGAGTGATGACAGATCCCTGCCATCACGATCCGCCCGTTCAAGCATGATCTTCAGAAAATCCGGCGTTCCGGCATAGACATCCGGCCGAAAGGCTTCAGCCGCCTCCACCTGCATGTCCGTATTGCCGGTGCCTGCAGGAAACACGCTGCATCCGAGCGCCCGCGCGCCCGTGTCGAGCACGAAACCGCCCGGCGTCATATGATAGGCAAACGCGTTGTGAACGCGCGCCCCGGGCCGCACGCCGGCAGCAAAAAAGGCGCGTGCCGCCTGCCAGGGATCGGCGCCCGCCCCCTGAATTTCCCAGATCGGTCCCGGTGACATGAAAACACGCGCTCCCTCGAGCGCGTCTGGATCAACAAAACCGCCGAAGGGCGGCTTCGCCTGCTGCAGTTCCAGGAGCTCCGGTTTGCGCAGGACCGGCAACCGCTCAAGCGCCGCACGATCATCAATTTTGGAGAGATCGTACCCGGAAAGCCATGCCGCCAGCCCCTCCGCCTTGGCCACGGCGCCGCTCAAAAAATGCGGCAGGACCGAAAACAGGTCACGCTCACGCTCCGCCGGATCACGAATTTCCAGCGCGTCGAAATGCGGTGACATGGCTCCTCCCAAAGGGTTTTGAGCATGTTATCGCAACAATCGCACCCAGGGAGCAAGACCGACCAAGGTCATGCATGAGAGAACGGGTGTTGAACAACCCGACAGAGGCAGGCAGCTTCCTGTGCGACCTGCCATCGTCGCGTCATGGATCAGGAGACGCGGGCCGCGCGCGTGAGGACGAAATTGGTGCCGTTTGCCAGCGTGCAGTTCATCTGGTCGCTGGATGCGAGAAGGCATGTGGCGGCCGTCTGCCGCTGGCTCTTGAGCGAATAGAAGGAGAGCTCGATCGTGGTCGCATCGCGATGCGAGTAGGAGCCCTCGGTCAGCACTTCGCCGGTCTCCACCGCACGCGAGCTGAAACGACCGCCCTGCAGCGTCGACACCGCCACGCCGTCCGTGCCCATCCACTGCCCTTCGACCCCCGTCTGACCCGCAGCGCGCTGTCCTCCGCCATCGGGCATACCCGTCTGGCAGCCGGCCACTGCGAGTGCCGAAACGAGCGTTGCGAGCGTCAGAATTTTGCCTGTCTTCATGGTTCTGGCCTCCTGTTGCGCCTACGGTACTGCACCGACAGCGCACCGCCTTGGAAACGGCCCGCCCCCTTCAGGGCCGGGCGATACCCATTTCAATTGCCCGATTTTGACATCATTGCAAGCGCAGCGCGCGCATCCCCGCTCAACGCACGAGAATGTTGCGGAACTGCCACGGATCGGATTCGTCAATGTCCTCGGGGAAAAGCCCCGGCCTGCCCTCAAGTGGCGTCCAGTCCGTGTAGTAGCCTTTTACAGGCCCCAGATACGGCAACTGGATATCAAGACAGCGGCGATAGTCCACCTCATCGGCCTCGACGATACCCGCTTCGGGATTCTCCAGCGCCCAAACCATTCCCGCAAGCACGGCGGAGGTCACCTGAAGACCCGTAGCGTTCTGATAAGGCGCCAGTTCGCGCGCTTCTTCCAGCGTGAGCTGCGAACCGAACCAGTAGGCGTTCTTCCGGTGCCCATAGAGCAGCACGCCGAGTTCATCCATCCCGTCGACCAGCTCGTTCTCGTCAAGAACGTGCTGCTCGGGCTGCGCCTTGCCTTCGGCGCCGAACATCTCATGCAGCGAAAGCACCGCATCGTTGCAGGGATGATAGGCGTAGTGACAGGTCGGCCGGTAGACGACCTTGCCCTTCCCGTCACGTACGGTGAAGAAATCCGCGATGGAGATCGACTCATTGTGGGTGACAAGGAAGCCGTACTGCGGCCCCGGCGTCGGGCACCAGCTGCGCACGCGCGTGTTGGCACCCGGCTGCTCCAGAAAGATCGCCGCCTTGTTGCCCTTCTTCTGCTTGCGCGCGTTCCGGGGCTTCCATGTCTCATGCGTACCCCAGCCGAGTTCGGCCGGCTGTAATCCCTCAGCGATAAAACCTTCCACCGACCAGGTGTTCCAGAACACGTTCATGGGCTTCGGCTTCTTGGTCCGCTGCGTATCGCGTTCGGCAATGTGAATGCCCTTCACACCGCACTTCTTCATCAGCTTTGCCCAGCCTTCGCGGTCCTCGACACCCGGCTCATCGAAGTCGAGCCCCAGGTCGGTCGCCAGGTTCACCAGCGCCTGCTTGACGAACCAGGACACCATGCCGGGGTTGGCGCCGCAGGTGGAAACGGCTGTGGTGCCGCCCGGATTCTTGGCCTTTTCCCGACGCACCGTCTCGCGCAGCGCATAATTGGTGCGCGAGGCATTGTCGGCCTTGTCATCGAAATAGAAGCCGAGCCAGGGCTCCACCACTGTGTCGATATAGAGCACGCCAAGCTTGCGGCACAGTTTCATCAGGTCGAGCGATGACGTATCGACCGAAAGGTTCACGCAAAAACCCTGCCCTTCACCTTCTGTCAGCAGCGGCTTGAGCAGGTCCTTGTAATTGTCCTTCGTGACATGCGCCTGCACATAACGGATGCCCCGCTCGTCCAGCAGCCTGCGATCCGCATCGTTCGGATCCACCACAACCATGCGCGATTTGTCGAACCTGAAATGGCGCTCGATCAACGGCAGCGTTCCGCGCCCGATTGAGCCGAAGCCGATCATCACGACCGGGCCGGTGATTTCACCATGGATGGGCCATTTCCTGTCAGCCATTACACGCCTCTCCAAAACAGTACGGTTGAGCCTCCAAAACACAGAAGCGTGTCACAATAAAGCGCAAATGCGGTTCCGGTCCTGTCCCTGGCTATTCCTTAGGGTCAGGACCCATTAATATGGCCGCAATGGCGATCGATAGATCAAGAGATGCAAGGAGAAGCCCGCAGAGCGGGGTCCTCCCCCCGGTCAAGGGGTTTGACGCAGCAGGTCGCCGGTCTATCGAACGTCCTTCGGATCGGCCTGATTTGCACGGCCTACTTTGTCGCAAGACCTTGAAAGACATGAAGTCTTCCTGCGGCCTTGCTTCGCGTATCCGCACAAATCAGGCCGACCATTGTGGCCATATTAATGGGTCCTGACCCTAAGCGCGCCAAGCCCTTCCGCCGTGCGTGAAATGGCACATTCGGTGATCTCGACTTCGGCGATGCCATGCACCGCAAAAGGGTCTTCCGACAGACAGGCTTCGAGGGCTTCGCGGTCGCCGCGCGCGAGAATGACACCGCCCGTCCTCGGCACCTTGCGCCCCGAAGCGATGAATGTCCCACTCGCGTAGTATTTCTCGAGCCAGGCCATATGCCCTTCCATATGCGGCTCGACATCCTCGATCGGCACCACATAGCGCAACGAAACGATAAACATCACCGGTCCCCCTTTTAGGTCATCGCAAAGCGCGCCTTGAGCAGCGCTTCCTCATATTCGCCATCGGCTGTGGAATCGAACACCACGCCACCACCCACATTGTAGATTGCTTCCCCGTCGGCAAAGAGCGAAACCGTACGGATCGCCACGTTGAACCGCATCGTGCCGTCGGGCGCCGCCCATCCGATTGCACCGCAATAGGCTTCACGAGGGCCGGTCTCCAGTTCCCGCAGGATCTCCATCGCACGGATTTTCGGCGCCCCCGTTACCGAACCGCAGGGAAAGAGTGCCGCGAAGATGTCACGCAGCCCCTTCCCTGGTCTGATCCTCGCGCAGACCCGGCTCACCATCTGATGAACCGTGGGATAGGTTTCCACATGGAAAAGCTCGGGCACCTCCAGCGTTCCCACCTCGCTGATGCGGGAAATGTCGTTGCGCAGGAGATCGACGATCATGCGGTTTTCCGCCTGGTTCTTCGGATCGTTGCGCAAAAACGCCTTCTGTGCCGCATCCTCTTCGGGCGTCGCACCGCGCGGCGCCGTACCTTTCATCGGCAGGGTCTCGATCCAGCCGTCCCGCGAAACCTGGAAAAACAGTTCCGGCGAACGGGAAACGATCACCGGCCAGCCAAGCGCGACCAGCGCCCCATACCGCACGGGCTGGCGCGCACCGAGCGCATCGAACAGCCCCGCAGGCTCCCCGTGCCACCTGGCCTGGATGGGGAAGGTCAAATTCGCCTGGTAGCAGTCGCCTGCCCGCAGATGCCCGTGCAGACGTTCAAAACGGCGTTCATAGTCGGAGCTGTTCCATGCCGGTTTCGCATCGACGAGCGCAGCATCCGCCACCGCCGGTCTGGAAACCGGGCGATCCTCCGGAGGGTCGAAAACGCCGAAGCAGAAGAGCGGGCCACGCCGCTCTTCTGGCAAAAGCGGTCTGAGCTTCGGTTCCAGCAGATAGCCAGCCTCGTAGGCCATGTAACCGGCAAGCCAGAAACCGGCGCGCCGCGCCTTCTCTGCCCGGTCGAGCATGATCTCGAACGTCTCCGCGTCTCTCGCGGCCAGGAGCGCGCGTGGCCGGGAGAAGCAAAGCTCCCGGCCAGCCGCGTCGTCGCGGATCAGAACCTGGCCCCGAATATCGGCGGGCATCGTATCTGAGAAACCTGTCCTAGCCGTCGAGCGTTTCAAGCTCGTCTATCAGCCCCTCGATTACCGAAAGCCCCTTGCTCCAGAAATCCGGGTCGCTCGCATCGAGACCGAAAGGTGCCAGAAGTTCCGAATGATGCTTCGTACCGCCGGCCTCGAGCATGGCGAAATACCGTTCCTGGAAGCCCTCCGGAGCCTGCTGGTAAACGGCGAAGAGCGAGTTCACCAGACAGTCGCCGAAGGCATAGGCATAAACATAGAAAGGCGAGTGGATGAAGTGCGGGATATAGGCCCAGAACGTCTCATATCCCTCGCGCAGCTTCACCGACGGGCCGAGACACGCCTTCTGCACGTCGAGCCACAACTCGCCGATCTGATCGGAGGTCAGTTCACCGTCGCTGCGGCGCTTGGCATGCACCTTGCGCTCGAACTCGTAGAAGGCGATCTGGCGCACCACGGTGTTGAGCATGTCCTCCACCTTCTGCGCCAGCATGGCCTTGCGTTCGCGCTTTTCGGTCGTTCGGTCGAGCAGCGAGCGGAAGGTGAGCATTTCGCCGAAAACCGAGGCCGTTTCGGCAAGCGTGAGCGGCGTCGGCGCCATTAGCGCCCCCTGCTTTCCGGCCAGCACCTGATGAATGCCATGCCCCATCTCATGCGCCAGCGTCATCACGTCACGCGGTTTGCCGAGATAGTTCAGGAGCAGATAGGGATGCGCAGACGGCACGGTCGGGTGAGCAAACGCCCCCGGCGACTTGCCCGGACGCACCGGCGCGTCGATCCAGTGGTGATCGAAGAAGCGGCCCGCGATTTCAGCCATTCGCGGATCAAACGCGGCATAGGCGTCGAGCACCGTATTCTTCGCCTCGTCCCAGCCGATCACCGCCTGCGGTGTCTCCGGCAGCGGCGCGTTGCGGTCCCAGTGGTTGAGCACATCCATGCCCAGCCACCTGGCCTTCATGGCGTAGTAGCGATGCGAAAGCCTCGGATAGGCCGTTCGCACGGCTTCCGCCAGTGCATCCACGACCGGCCGCTCAACGCGGTTTGCCAGGTGGCGGGAATCGGCAATGTCCTCAAACCCGCGCCAGCGGTCGGAGATTTCCTTGTCCTTGGCCAGTGTGTTGGTAATCAGCGTGAATGTGCGCAGGTTCTTCGAGAAAGTATCGGCCAGCGCCTGCGCCGCCCGGTGGCGCTTCTCGCCATCCGCGTCCTGCAACAGGTTGAGCGTCTGCTCCAGCCCCAGTTCCTCTCCATCCACCGTGAAGCGCAGACTGGTCATCGTCTCGTCGAACAGACGGTTCCAGGCACCACGCCCGGTCACCGACTTCTCGTGGAAAAGCTGCTCGACCCGGTCTTCGAGTTCGTAGGGTTTGTCGCGGCGAATATCGAGCACCCACGGCCTGTAGTACGCAAGCCTGGGATCGGCTTCCAGCGCCGCGTCGAGCACCGCGTCTTCGATCTTGTTCAGCTCCAGCGTGAAGAAGATGAGATGTGCGCTTGCATCAGTGAGTTTCTCCTGCACATCGCCATAAAGCTTGGCACGCTTCGGATCTGACGTATCGCCCGCGTAAAGAAGCCCCGCATAGGAGACGATGCGGCCCATCAGTTCTTCAATGGCCTCATAGGCTTCAACCGCTTCGCCCAGCTTGCCCCCAGCCCCCCTGGCAGCCTCGTCCGCAAGCTTGCCCTTCCAGGCGGTTTCGAAACCGGCCGCTTCCGCGGCGGCACGATCGAGATCGCGCTTCAGTTCGGGTGACTCGATTGCCGGATACAGATCGGCGAGATTCCACTCGGGCAGGTTGCCGAGTTCCGAAAACGCGTTTTCAGCCGCTAGCGCCGCATCCGTTGCCGCAGGGCGACGGGCCCTGTCAGTGTTGTTGGCCATGTAATCCTCGTTGCCGAAATCGCTGTTCGTCCACGGTGCCGAAAGGTTTCGTTCACCGGGATTCTTGAACCCTTGTTTAGAAGCCTATGCCATTTTGATCCAGCCCGCGCCGGAAAACTGCGCGCGATATCGTAACGCCATTGCATAATTGCGACATGTCCGAAGCCGTTCTCATAGTCGACGATGACCCGGTCCAGCGCCGCCTTCTTCAGGCTGCAGTGGAGAAACTCGGTCACACGCCGCTTCTTGCAGAGAACGGTCAGGAGGCGCTGGGTGTGCTGGAACGCGCCGAGCAGGCCCCGCGTACCATTGTGCTCGACCTCGTCATGCCACAGATGAGCGGGCTGGAAATGCTCGAACGACTTCGCGGCGAAGGCTCCGACATTCCGGTGATCGTGCAGACATCGCGCGGCAGCATCGACACGGCGGTCGAAGCCATGCGCGCCGGCGCCTTCGATTTCATCGTCAAGCCCGTTGCCCCGGCCCGCCTTGGAGCAGCCATAAGAAACGCCCTCAGGGTCAGCGCAATGGAGACCCGCCAGCGCCGCGGCGGCAAACCGGCCGAAGCATCGTCTTTCGATGATCTGGTCACCAACAGCCCGTCCATGGCGCGGGTCATCATGCTGGGCCAGAAGGCAGCAGCCAGCGACATACCCATCCTTATCGAAGGTGAATCCGGTGTCGGCAAGGAGGTTATCGCCCGCGCGATCCAGAGCGAAAGCCGGCGCCGCCGAAAGCCTTTCGTCACGGTCAACTGCGGCGCGATCCCCGATACGCTGGTGGAGAGCATTCTCTTCGGTCACGAAAAAGGGGCCTTCACCGGCGCAACGGAAAAGCGCATCGGCAAATTCGCCGAGGCCGATACGGGAACCCTTTTTCTGGACGAGATCGGCGACCTTCCCCTCGACGTACAGGTCAAGCTCCTGCGTGCCGTACAGCAGGGCGAAGTGGACACGGTCGGCGGGCGCGGCACACAGAAGGTCGACATCCGCCTGATCTCGGCCACCAACCAGAACCTGATTGAGCGTGTCAAGGAAGGTCGGTTTCGTGAAGACCTGTTCTACCGCCTCAATGTCTTCCCGATCATGGTGCCGCCGCTGCGCGACAGAAGGGATGACATTCCTCTTCTGGTGCAGGCATTCATTGCCCGCTTCAGCGACAGCGCTTCAAACCGGATCACCGGCATATCGCGAAGAGCGCTCGCGCTTCTGGAAAGCTACGACTGGCCCGGCAACATTCGGCAACTGGAAAACGCCATCTTCCGGGCAGTCGTGCTTTGCGAAACGACCGTGCTCGACACGGCTGACTTCCCGCAGATCTTCGCTCAGGTCGAAGGCATCGATCCATACGAGGCCCAGACAGGAACAATATCGGCCGACGATGACCCTGCGGCGGCACTGCCGACAGACCGTCGTGACCTTCCCCATCGGGAAGCGCCTCCGGTTCAAGACCTGCCGGGAAGCGTTGCCACACTGGACGAAGACGGGAATGTACGCCCACTGGAGGACATCGAAAGCGATGTGATCCGGTTTGCCCTCGATCACTACCGTGGCCAGATGAGTGAAATCGCGCGGCGCCTGGGCATCGGACGCTCCACGCTTTATCGAAAACTCAAGGACATGGGCATCGATCCGGCAGAACGCCCGCGCGCGAAAGACGACTGAGGCCCCGAGGACACAGTCCAGAGATTAACCCCGCGTTTACCCTGCGGCGGCTTGTCACGTTTTGCCACGATATCGCCATCCTCTTCGCGCATTCCTCCTTTAATAAGATCGAATTAACCATTAAACAGAATAATCGGAAGGTGGGAACCACGCAGTCCGGGCCTGAGGCTCGGGGGACAAACACCAGCCTGTAAGGCCACGGATCTTGAGACAAAACGACGTTCACGTTCTTGGATGGCGCTTGCCTGCGCTTGTACGCGTGAGGCTCCTCGCCGGTTTGATGCTTGCAGTCGGCGCGCTGGTCGCAGCCGCGCCCGCTGCCCACGCCGAAACACGCACGCTGAAGCTCTACTTCATCCACACGAAGGAACGCGCCGAGATCACCTACAAGCGGAACGGGCGCTACATCCAGAGCGGCCTCAAACAGGTCAACCGCTTCCTTCGTGACTGGCGCCAGAACGAGCCGACCAACATGGATCCGCAGGTTCTCGACCTGCTTTGGGAGGTCTATCGCGCCACAGGCGCGCGCGACTATATCCACGTCGTTTCCGCCTATCGCTCGCCCAAGACCAACGCCATGCTTCGCAGCCGTTCAAGCGGTGTCGCAAAGAAGAGCCAGCACATGCTTGGCAAGGCGATCGACTTCTACATTCCAGGCGTCAAGCTTGCCAGCCTGCGCAACGCTGCACTGAAGTACGAAGCTGGCGGCGTCGGTTATTACCCGCGTTCGGGCTCGCCCTTCATTCACATTGATGTCGGCGGTGTGCGCCACTGGCCGCGCATGAGCCGCAAGCAGCTTATGGCCGTATTCCCCGACGGCAAGACCATGCATGTTCCGACCGACGGCAAACCTCTGCCGGGATACAAGCAGGCGGTTGCCGCCTACGAAGCACGCAAACGCAACGGCGGCTCCATTCAGGTTGCGCGTGACAATGGCGGCGGCGGCAATGGCCGCGGTCTCCTGGCCGCGCTCTTCGGCGGCGGTGCCGACGAGGAAGAGGATACCGCCGAGACCACGACGGTGGCAGCACGGCAGCCGGCAGCGCGCCGGCCTCAGGCGCCGGCAGCAGCGCCAGCAGCGCCAGCACCGCAGCCCGAGCCCGAAACCCCGAGCACGATCCTCGCCGCCCTGCCGCAGCGTAGCCTGCCGACACCGCGCGCAGCACCGCGACCGGATGTGGCCGTAGGCCAGCCCCTGCCCTTCGAGGTCAAGCCTGTCGAGGAAGCACCGGCCATTACCGAGCAGGCGACGCCTGAGCAGGCCGGAACTGCGGTTCTCGTGGCCGCGAACATACCGATCCCGACACGCCGCCCGGAATATGCGCCTGATGCCGCGACCCAGGAAGCGCTTGTGCAGATAGCTTCGGCGCAGACCGATGCACCGGATGCCATTGCCGGCGTTCTGGCCGACGACGCGGAGACCGCGCAGCCGATTACAACGGCCGCTTATCTGCCGGTTCCGTCGAGCCGCCCCGCCCGCGCCGTGGCCGACGAGTTCACGCTCGCCGCACTTCCCGAACCGCGCCCGCAGGCGGAGTCAGCGGCACCGCAGAGCGATTTTGCCCTCGCCGCCGACAGAGAACCTGAAACGGCTGCCGCTGCCCTGCAGGAAGAGCGTGGACAGCCCGTTTCGGCCTCCCCCCGCAAGGCGCTTCTCGCCCGTGCGGATCAGGCAACGGAAACGCGCCACGAAAGCCGTGCACGCAGCACCCGTAAATCGGCCAAGCCCGGCCCGGCTGACGTGATCCGCGATGCGCAGCCCGTCGTAGTCGCCAGCAGGGGTGAGGCGCCGAGCCGCGCGCTCAGCCGGAACTCCATGCTGACCGAAGCCGCGCGGCCGACCCATCCGCCGGCATTCGACAGTGAGTTCGTCCGTTCGCCCGAGACCGTCTACACGACCGGTTTCCAGCAGGATATCACCGTGGCAGATGCCACCCGCTTCAGCGGCAAGGCCGTGAACTTCATCTCCATGGCCCGCTTCCGCACCAACTGAGGCAGGCCTGCAAGACAACAAAAAAGCGGGGCTCCGGGGCCCCGCTTTTTTTTCGTTTGAGAACAGGCTTTTTCAGCCCTTGAGGCCGCTTGCCTCACGAGCCAGCGCCTCGATGGAGGCCCAGTCTCCGGCCTCGATCGCCTTGTCGGGCGCGACCCAGGAGCCGCCGACGCAGATCACATTCGGCAAGGACAGATAGTCATGCACATTCTTCGGCGAGACACCGCCCGTCGGGCAGAAACGGATGGAAGCGAGTGGTGAGGAAAGGGCTTTCAGGAAGGGCGCGCCGCCCGACTGCTCGGCCGGAAAGAACTTCAGAAGGCTGTAGCCTTCCTCACGCGCGGCCATCACCTCACTCGGCGTTGCCGCACCAGGCAGGAACGGCACCTCGGACATCGATGCCGCATCGAGCAGTTCCTGCGTGATGCCGGGGCTGACGATGAACCGCGCACCGGCCGCCACCGCGTAGGAGAAGTCCTTCGAGGTCAGGATCGTGCCGGCACCGACAATCGCCTCCGGCACTTCCTCGCTAACGAGACGGATCGCATCGATGGCGTCGGGCGTGCGCAGCGTGATTTCGATGGCCGGCAGCCCGCCCTTCACCAGTGCCTGCGCCAGCGGCACGGCATCCGCCAGGCGGTCGATCTTTAGAACCGGGATCACCGGCTGACCTTCCAGGATCGCCAGCAGCACCTCGTTCTTCTTCTGCATGGCAGCGTTCATGTGCACACGTCTCCTCAAAGCCTCTACATTTCCGGCGAAACCGCACCGTTAAAACGGTTCAATACACGTATTTCGCCGCCCATGAACACTTTTCTCCCAAAACTGGCAAGCCGCAAACCTCAATTGTCTGTTCGCAAACGCTTCCAGAAGCCGGTCAACCGGCCCCAAAGGCGCCGCAGCAAACCGCGAAAAGGCAGCGCGTTCTGCAGCGCGCGCCATGTCGCGCCTCCCGCCACGCCGTCCACAACAAGGCCGGCCTCTTTCTGAAAGCGCCTCAAAGCCATCTCCGTCCGTGCGCCAAACACCCCGTCCACGACCACCGGGTAGCCCAGTGCGCATAGCATCGCCTGAAGGCTCGCCACCGCAGCGCCCCGTGCACCGATCCGCAGCAGGTCGCCGGCACCGGATGTTTCGCGCGCCGCATAGGCCCGGTAGGCCCGGGCGAGCTTCCGGTCATACTGGTTGCGTCTGTAGCCCGGCCCGTTATAGCCCCGCGCAAACCGTGCCCAGTTCCGCGCAGCCAGCGCCTCCTTCAGCCCCGCCTTCTCGATGTAGCGCAGCATCAGACGAACCTGCCCGGCGGTCCCGCTCCGGGCCTCGGCCACCAGCGCCTCCACATCGGCAAAGCCGAGCCAGCTCCAGTGTGCTCCCATCACCTGCCCCAGCCCCCAGGAAACGGATTCGCACGCTGCCTTTCTGTCAATGCGCGCAGCCTTCTCAAAAAGCACCCAGCGTTCGGCCTGACCGCGCGGATTGGTTATTCTGCCGGCTTCCGGCGAAGCCAGCCCCGCCGCCCGCGCCTCCGCCCGCTTGCCGCCTGCAACCCTCCGGTCGAAATAATGCCCTTCGAACCGGATCACCGGCTCTGCCCGACCGCGAACCATGACATGTGACCTGCCACCGCTCTCCACCTGAGCCACCGCAAGAAGCAGGGCCGGTTCAAATCCTGCCTGTAAAGCCGCTTCACCGATTTCCCTGATTGCTGTTTCTGAAAACATCGCTCTCGCCCGTAATTGCTTTCGACAATTATCGATCGGCACAACCAAAAGGGGATAAATTGAAACTGATACAATTTTAAATGCCCTGCCGCGGCACCTCGGGAATGAGAGAACTCCGCTTTTTCTTGCAAGCCGACGGGGAGAAGCGTAGGAGACCGCGCATGATTTCTTCCACGCCTGAACAGAGATTTCGCGTCGCCGCGCTATACCGTTTCGCCGACCTGCCGGGGTATGAAGTGCTGCGTCCCGAGCTTGCCGCATTCTGCTGCGAACGCGGCATTCGCGGCACGCTTCTTCTCGCCGCCGAAGGCATCAACGGCACCGTTGCCGGCACGCCCGAAGCCATCGACGCGCTGATCACCCATCTGGAAACGATCCCTGCCCTCAAGGACATCGAGGTCAAATACAGCACGGCCTCCGAAATGCCCTTCCACCGCATGAAGGTGCGGCTGAAGAAGGAGATCGTCACCATGGGCGTGCCCGAGGTCGATCCCGTCAATCAGGTGGGAACCTATGTGGAGCCTTCTAACTGGAACGCGCTGATCGCCGATCCCGGCACGCTGGTCGTCGACACCCGCAACGCCTACGAAACCGCCATCGGCACGTTCTCGCGCGCCGAAGATCCGGAAACGGAAACCTTCCGCGATTTCCCCGCCTGGGCCGAGCGCAACCTCAATCGCCTCAAGGGGCGCAAGGTCGCCATGTTCTGCACCGGTGGCATCCGCTGCGAAAAGGCCACAGCCTATATGAAGCTGATCGGCGTCGACGACGTCTATCACCTCAAGGGCGGCATTCTGAAATATCTGGAAGAGGTTCCGACCGAGGAAAGCCTGTGGGAAGGCGAGTGCTTCGTGTTCGACGAACGTGTCTCGGTTCGCCACGGCCTCGAAGAGGGCGATGCAACCCTGTGCCGCGCCTGCCGGCATCCGCTGACGCCTCAGGAGCGCGCCTCCCCGCTGTTTCAGGAAGGCATCTCCTGCCCGCATTGCGCCGAAACCCGCAGCGAAGCAGACCGCGCCCGCTATGCCGAGCGCCAGCGCCAGGTGGAACTGGCCGAGAAGCGCGGCCAGAGCTTCCCCATCGGCACGCCGTCAGAGAAGCACAAGACCTAGATCGCCGCAGCTAGATCCCCGAGGATCGCGTCCGCATGGCTCCACAGAATGGCGCTGCCCTCGCCTTCAAGCCGGTGCAGCGTGCTGTTGACGAAACGGCCATGCAGCGTCGCGCCGAAATCCGGCGAATGCACCGGGCTCGTATCGGCAAGGCCGAACCACAACGCCACCGGGCAGGCAATCTCCTCGACCCGGAACGGCCATGCCTCCATGGCAAGCCGCGTGTCGCGGGCATACCCCGCCGCCCCCTGCCGAAACCCGTCCGCCAGCGCTGCGCGATAGAGCGGCGCAAACGCCTCGCCGGCATAATAGGCGCGGTCCTGCGGCCCGCTCATCGTCTCGATCATCTGCCACAGCCAGTCGGCTGTCGCGAAGGCGGCAATATCCGCCTCCAGACGCGCCGGATCGTCCTTGGCAAGCTGCACCATGTCGGCGACAGGCTCGGGCAATTGCGCAAACACCTTCGGCGCAGAAAGCTCATCCTGCCCTGAAACCAGCGCGACGGCCTTCGCCACGCCGGCATCCGCCAGCGCCAGCGCAAAAGGCGCACCCTGCGAAAAGCCCATCGCAAGCGCATTGTCTTCACCCAAATGCTTAAGCAGCGCCGCCACATCCGCGCTCCAGCGCTGAAAGCTCTTTTCCGGGTCCGCGTCAGACGCACCAAGCCCCGCCCGGTCCACCGCGACAATGCGCAGGCCAAGCCGCTCTGCCGCCGCGCCGCCAAATGGGATCGCTCCCGCCATGCCGGCGCCGGAGCAGAAAATCACAACACGGCCTGCAGGCGCACCCCATTCATGCCAGCCGAGGCCGCGTCCATCGGAAAGGGTCAGGGTGTGAGAAATGACGTCGGTCACGTGAATGCCTTGCTTTTGAAAATTGGGCTGGAGCCAGTGCCACCCGATGCGCGAAATGTCAAAGCCCGATCACAAAGCCTGGCGCAATGCCGCAGCCACGCTGGCGCGCGCAAAGCGCTTCAGCGCCGCCTCGTCCGCGCCCGCACGGGTCTGGACGGCAATGCCGATCAGCACCGACACCATCAACTGCGCCAGCCCCGCCGCTTCACCTTCAGCCGCTTCGCGCGCAATCCGCGCCGTAAGCTGCGCCTCGATCCCGCGAATCGTGTCCGCCAGCGCGGCTGCGATCTCCTCATCAGCCGGTGCTTCCGCCGTTGCCGTGCACAGAACGAGACAGCCCGGCGCGGCACCCTCGCCATAAAAGGCGATGGCCGCGTCGAAGAACCCCGTCAGCGCTTCGCCCAGAGGCCCCTCACCCTCCAGCGCCGGCGAAACCGCCTGCTCCATCCGCCGCCGGTAATCTTCAAGTGCAGCCAGATACATGGCCTTCTTGTTGCCGAACGCGGCGAAAAGGCTGGGCCGGTTCATCCCCGCTGCCCGCGCGATCTCGTCCAGCGAGGCAGCGGCATAGCCGCGCAGGCGAAACGCCTCCGCGATGGCCATCAGCGCCGCTTCACGGTCGTAGGCCGGCGGGCGTCCTCGGCGTGCAATCATTTTGTACCATCTTGCATAAAATTCATCTCCGTGCATTTTTATGCGAAACAGTACAAATATCAAGGCGCATCACGATGACCGAATCACCACATCCCCAAATCGCAGCCATGGGCACGCTCGCCTGGGGCCACGGAACGGATGGAACATTGAGCAGCGGCGAGAAAATCCGCCTCATCGGCAATCTCGCCTTCGTGCAGGTGCATGCCGCACTCGACACGGTTCGCCACCGCCTCGGCCTTCTCACCCCGGCTCCGGTCTCGCTCGACGCGCTGATGCCGCCGCAGACCGCGCTGGTGGAAGACGCGCTTCAGCTCGCCACCGAAACCCATCGCGATGCGCTGCTTTTCCATAGCTGGCGCACCTATCTGTTCGGGTCACTGATCGCGGCCCATGAGCGCCTCGACCACGATCCCGCCCTGTTCTTCGCCGCCGCCATCCTGCACGATATCGGCCTGACCGAACGCCACGAGCCGCCACTCTGCACGCGCTGCTTTGCGCTCAGCGGCGGCGAGCGGGCGCGCGGCCATCTCTGCGCGAAGGGACATGGCGGCGAGATCGGCCAGAAGGTCGGAGACGCCATCGCGCTTCATCTCAATGGATGGGTGTCCGCCCGCGCGCATGGCGCAGAGGCGCATCTGGTTTCGCGCGGCGCGGTCTGCGATCTTTTCGGCGCAGGCCGCCACCGCATCGCACCCGCCACACTGGCGCGGGTTCTGGAGCATTTCCCGCGCGACGGCGTCATCGAAGCCCTCCGGTTCGAGACGGCCGAACACAGGAAGGGCACCCGCCCCGCCATCATGACCGGGCTGTCGGGCGGCAAGGCTCCTGCCGAGCCCTTCGGATGACATTGGACTTTCGTCTTCCCCTGCCGGTTGCATCATCCTCCAACATTGCAATGCCACAAATGCGTTCCTACCTTTTCGCCAACGCTACGGCGCGACAGGCGCGAAACGAGGAGATGCGGATGTTTGATCCAAAGAAGCTGCTGAACGACCTTCTGGGCTCACAGGTGCCCGGAACGCAGGGAACCGTGCGCGACAAGGCGGGCCAGGCGGTTCAGCTCGCCAAGGACAATCCGCTTGCAACCGGCGCCATCGCAGCCGTCCTGTTAGGCACCAGCACTGGACGTTCCGTCACCGGCAGCGCGCTCAAGCTCGGCGGCCTCGCCGCCGTGGCCGGCATCGCCTACAAGGCCTATCAGAACTATCAGGCAGGCAAGGAGCCGACCGAGGCGGCGAAAGAAGGCGAGCTTCTGCCGCCGCCGGAAGACACCAGCTTCAACCCGGCCCAGGCCCCGCAGGGCGAAGGCGAATTCGCGCTGGCGCTGGTGCGCGCCATGATCGCCGCCGCCCGCGCCGACGGCCATATCGATGAAGGCGAGCGCGCCAAGATCGCCGACAAGCTCAAGCTTTCCGGCATCGACAGCGAAGAGGAAGCCTTCCTCATGCGCGAGCTGGAGCGCCCGGTCGATCTCGATGCGCTGGTCGAGGCCGCACAGACCGACGCCCAGAAGATCGAGCTCTACACGGCGTCGCGCCTCACCATCGAGCCGAAGACCCGCGCCGAGCGCGGCTATCTCGACATGCTCGCCGGCCGCCTGCGCCTGCCCGACCCGCTTGTCGACCACATCGAGGCAACCGTCTCCGAAGCAACGGCCTGACCGTTTCTCAACCGTCCGGTCATGATCTTCCAGTCATGGCCACAGCGACTAAAAGCGGGCCCCACCGTCAATGCCCCCTTCTCCCCGCAAGCGGGGAGAAGGTGAGGATGAGGGGCAAGCACCGGCATCGCCGCAGCCCCCGCCTCCCAGTCAGCGCAAAACCACAAACGTTCCCGCCCGCCCCTCATCCCCCTGCCTCCTTCTCCCCGCAAACGGGGAGAAGGAGGCAGCTCAACCGCCCCGCCAAAAACCCAAAGCCCACCCGCCGCCAAACAACCCAGCCCCATCGTCAATGCCCCCTTCTCCCCGTTTGCGGGGAGAAGGTGAGGATGAGGGGCGAGCACCGGCATTCCCGAAATGCCCACCACCCCACAGACCCCACACCACCCCCATCCCCAGCGCTTTGCCCCATCCTCCCTTGACCCCGCCGTCACGCCCCTCCTAATATCCTGACCGGGCAGCGCGTAATGGCTGCCTCTGTCCCAAGGTTCGGGCGGCATTCGGGGCGCGAATGTCCAGACCTGACCACCATGCATTCCCGTTGACCGGCGCGCGGCACCCGTCCGCGCCAATGACCTATGGTGGTTCCATGTTCAAACGTGCTCTTGTGAGCCTCGCCCTCCTCGCTTCTCTTTCCACGGCGGCCGCCGCCGAAAAGATCACCGTCTTCGCCGCTGCCAGCATGAAGGACGCCATCGAGCGCGCCGCAGGCGAATATCAGGCAGCCGGTGGCGACGAAGTGGTCGTCTCCTTTGCTTCCAGCTCCGTTCTCGCCCGCCAGATCGAGGCCGGTGCACCAGCGGATGTCTACATCTCCGCAAACACCGACTGGATGGCGTATCTGGTCGAGCGCGATCTGGTCCGCACCGACAGCGAGACCATCATCGCCGGCAACAATCTCGTCATCGCAGCCGCAGAGGGCACAGAGCCGGTCGACAGCCCCGACGCCCTGCTCGACGAACGCTTCGCGATGGGCGATCCGAGCCATGTGCCCGCCGGCAAATATGCCCGCACGGCACTCGAAAACCTCGATCTCTGGAAAGACGTCGAAAAAAACGCCGTGTTCGGTGAAAACGTCCGCGTGGCGCTGGAGCTTGCCAGCCGTGGCGAGGTGAAAGCGGCAATCGTTTACGGATCGGACCAGAAAGCCGCCGGCGATCTGGTGCGCGCCTATGTCTTCCCGGCAGACAGCCACGCGCCGATCCTCTACCCCGCCGCCGCCACGAAGGATGGAGCCGAAAGCGCAGAAGCCTTCCTCGCCTTCCTGAAAAGCGAGGCCGGCCGCGCGATCTTCACCGATCTCGGTTTTTCCGAAGCTACGGAATAGACTGCCGACATGGGCGAGACCGAACTTTCGATCATACTCCTGTCCGCGAGGGTGGCGTTTACCGCCATCCTCTGCGCGCTCGTTCCGGCCTTTGCGGTCGCCTGGCTTCTGGCCCGCAAACAGTTCCCCGGAAAGGGCGTCGTTCAGGCGCTGGTCACCCTGCCGCTCGTGCTGCCGCCGGTCGTCACCGGCTATGGCCTGTTGATCCTGTTCGGCTCCAAAGGCCCGCTTGGCCAGCTCTTTGAAAACCTGTTTGGCATCAGCTTCGCCTTCCGCTGGACAGGTGCCGCGCTCGCCGCCGGCGTCATGGCGTTTCCGCTCCTCGTGCGCCCCATCCGCCTGTCGCTGGAAGCCATGGATCAGGGCTTTGGCGAGGCCGCGCGCACGCTCGGCGCATCGCGTCTCACCGTGTTCTTCACCGTCACCCTGCCGCTCGCCCTTCCGGGCGTCATTGCCGGCGCCGTGCTTGGCTTTGCCAAGGCGCTTGGCGAGTTCGGGGCGACGATCACCTTCGTTTCAAACATTCCCGGCGAAACGCAGACCCTGTCGCTCGCCATCTATGCGCTGCTGCAATCGCCGTCGGGCGACGCCGCCGCCCTTCGCCTGATCGCAATCGCCGTCGCCCTGGCGCTCGCCGCCATCGTCGCGTCCGAATATCTGGCCCGCAGGCTCACCGCCGGAGGACGCGCGTGACCGCTCTATACGTCGACATCAGGGGCCGCGCCGGCAGTTTCGAGATCGAAACCGCCTTTCAGGCCGGCGCAGGCGTCACCGCCCTGTTCGGGCCATCCGGCGCGGGCAAGTCTACCCTGCTCAAGATGATCGCGGGCACGGCCCGTCCGCAGTCGGGGCGCATCGTGGCGGGCGGGCGCACGCTGTTCGATTCAGCCAGGGGCACGAACCTCCCGCCGGAAAAACGCGGCATCGGCTTCGTCTTTCAGGATGCGCGCCTCTTCCCGCACCTGTCGGTGCGCAGAAACCTCACCTATGCCCGCTGGGCCGGTCGCCGTCCGGCATCCCGCGCCTTCGATGAAGTGGTGGCCCTGCTTGGCCTTGAAGACCGTCTCGACGCCGCACCCGCCACACTTTCAGGCGGAGAGCGCCAGCGCGTCGCCATTGGCCGGGCGCTGCTTGCCGATCCAGCGCTGCTCCTCATGGATGAGCCGCTCTCCTCGCTCGACAAGGCGCGGCGCAACGAGATCCTGCCCTATCTGGAAGCGATCCGCACCGAGGCCGGCATTCCCATCCTCTATGTGAGCCACGAAACCTCGGAGGTCGCACGTCTGGCCGACACGGTCGTGCTGATCGAAAACGGACGCGTTTCCGACAGCGGCCCCGCCGCCGCCATCCTCGCCCGCCTCGGCCTTGCCGCCGGCGGCGATCCCGACGAGGCCGGCGTCATCCTTGAAGGCCGCATCACCGATGTTGACCCCACATACCACACCGCCGTCATCGCGCTTGATGAAGACCGCATCGAGCTGACCGGAAACGGCTTTGCACCCGGCATGACGGTGCGGCTGCGCGTGCGGGCGGGCGATGTCGCCATCGCCAATGCGCCCCATGACGGGCTGTCGATCCGCAACCAGCTTCCCGCAATTGTCGAGGAAATTCGCCGCGACGGCGCATTCGCCACCGTCGCGCTCGGCTTCGGCGGGCAGCAGCTTCTGGCCCGCATCACGGCAAAATCGGCGGATGCGCTCGACCTTCAGCCGGGCAGCCGGGTTCACGCCCTGCTCAAGGCCGTTTCCGTAGAGATGGCCCGTATCGAAAAGCCTCGCCCCGCGCTCACATCCGCGTCATCGCCACGCTGAGCGAAGGGCCGTTCGCGATCGTCTGGTAAACCACGCAGTAGCGCTCGGTGAGTTTCAGAAGCTGATCGAGTTGCTCCTGCGATGCATCCGTGTCGAGATCGAAGGACAGCCGAATTTCCGCAAAGCCCACCGGCGCATCCTTCACCACGCCCAGCGTGCCCCGAAAGTCGAGATCGCCCTCGGCTGAAACCACGCCCGCCCGGAGCGGTATCTCCAGCGCCGTGGCTACGGCCTTCAGCGTCACGCCCGCGCAGGCGACCAGCGCCTCCAGCAGCATGTCGCCAGAGCACAGTTCCAGCCCCGTTCCGCCCGTCGCCGGGTGCAGTCCGGCAATGGCGATAGCACGGCCGGTCTCCACCTTGCAGGCAATGTTCTGATCGTCGAGCGCGCCCCTGGCGTGAAGCGTGATGAGGGCTGCGCCCGGCTCGCCGCGATAGCGGTCCTTGATCGGCGCCTGAATGGCGCGCAGTTCTGCAGCGTCCATGGCATTCACCTTCCCCGAGGTTTGGTCCTGACCTGTTCAGGCTCTTCAGCACCGCCCAGAATAGCACCATAAGCGTGCCCCAGCGAACTTCCCGCCTGCCACCCAAGTTTCACTTGCATCACTTGCAAGCCGGTGAAAACATGCGGCCCGGACAGCCTTTAAAACGGCGTCACAATGCGGCGGTAGAGACCGCAAAGAGCCATTCGGGAGAAGTCACAATGAACAGATCGATCTTCAGGAAGCGCCTTGCCCTTGCATCGCTGACCGCATCGGCACTGACGCTGAGCGCCGGCGCGGCCTTCGCCGACTACACGCTCAACATTCTCCACATGAACGACTGGCACAGCCGCATCGAGCCCATCAACAAATACGATTCCACCTGTTCGCCAGAAGACGATGAAGCCGGCGAGTGCTTTGGCGGTGCTGCCCGCCTCGTCACCGCAGTGGCCGAGTCCCGCAAGGCGCTCGAAGGCGAAAACGTTCTGCTTTTGAACGCCGGCGACAATTTCCAGGGATCGCTCTTCTACACCACCTACAAGGGTGCCGCCGAAGCCGAGTTCCTGAACCTGATGAAGACCGACGCCATGGTCGTCGGCAATCATGAATTCGACGACGGCGAAGACGGCCTCGCCACCTTCCTCGACAAGGTCGAATTCCCCGTGCTGGGCTCCAACGTCAAGGCCAAGGAAGCCTCCGCGCTGGGCGACCGGGTGAAGGAGTATCTGCTGCTCGATGTCGGCGGCGAGAAGATCGCCATTGTCGGCGCGGTCGCCAATGACACGGCGGAGCTTTCCTCGCCTGGCGAAAACGTCTCCATCATCGAGGATGTCGCGGGCATCACCGCAGCCGTGAAGGCCGCCACCGCCGAAGGCGCAAACAAGGTCATCGCGCTCACCCATGTGGGCTATCCGCGAGACCTTGAGGCCATCGCCAAAATCCCCGGCGTTGACGTGGTCGTCGGTGGCCACTCAAACACGCTGCTTTCCAACAGGGTCGAAGGTGCCGAAGGCCCCTATCCGACCATGGTCGACAATCCCGACGGCCATCAGGTGCCCGTGGTGCAGGCCGCGTCCTATTCCAAATATCTCGGCGAACTGAAGCTCACCTTCAGTGACGAAGGTGTCGTCACCGCCGCCACCGGCGACGTCAAGCTGATCGACGCTTCCGTTGCCAAGGATGAGGCCGTTGTCGCCCGCGTCCAGGAGCTGGCCGGCCCCATTGAGGAACTGAAGAACAAGATTGTCGCCGAGACCGCAGCCCCCGTGGATGGCAGCCGCGAAACCTGCCGCGCCGGTGAGTGCGAGATGGGCAATCTCGTGACCGACGCCATGGTCGCGCGCACTGCGGATCAGGGCGTGCAGTTCGCCATAACCAATGGCGGCGGCCTGCGCGCCTCCATCGATGGCGGCGAAGTCACCATGGGTGAAGTGCTCGGTGTCCTGCCCTTCCAGAACACGCTTGCCACCTTCCAGTTGAAGGGCGCCGACGTCGTCGCCTCGCTGGAAAGCGGCGTGAGCCAGATCGAGGAAGGCGCGGGCCGTTTCCCGCAGGTCTCGGGCCTGCGCTACAGCTTCGATCCGTCCGTCGCTCCCGGCGAAGGCCGCATCAAGTCCGTCGAGGTGAAGGACGGCGACGGCTGGTCTCCGATCGACCCGGGCACCACCTACACCATCGCCTCCAACAATTTCATGCGCAATGGTGGTGATGGCTACAGGCTCTTCGCGGAGAATGCCGAAAACGCCTATGACTACGGCCCGGGCCTTGAACAGGTTCTTGCCGATTATCTGGCCGAAAACAGCCCCTATACGCCAGCCATCGACGGCCGTATCACGAAGGTCGCGGCGAGCGTTGCAGGAGCAGAGACCGAGGCCACAACCCCCGACCTGCCCGAGATGTCGAAAACGATTGCCAGCGAGGCGCCAAAAGCGGTCGAAGAGGCCGTTGAAAAGGCGGGCGAAGCCGTCGAAAGTATGGCTGAAGGCGCCAAGGAAATGGCGGACAAGGCTGTTGAAGAGGCCGGCGACGCCATGAAAAAGATGACCGAAACCGCTGGCGATGCCGCGAAAGAGGCCGGTGAAGCCATGGAGGGCATGGCCAAGGATGCTTCCGACACGATGAAGGAGGCTGCCAGCACCGCCGGTGAGGCCATGGAAGGCGAGAAGAAAACCCACACCGTCGCACGCGGCGACACGCTTTGGGAGATCGCCCGCACACATTATGGCGATCCGGCCAAATGGCGGGCGATCGCGGAAGCCAATCCGCAGATCAATCCCAACCGGATCGACGTCGGCATGGAACTAAACCTCCCATCGGCAAACTGACCGGTTGCTTTCAGAGCTTCATGGAGCCTCGCCACACGGCGGGGCTCTTTTTTCGCCCCTGCGGCCACGCGCTCCATTGAAAACCAGCCCGGCTTCGCTAGCTTCCCTTGCATGATCGGAGCCAAAGCATGAATCTCCCCACGAAAATCGACCCAAAAGCGGCGAAGGCCATTGGCCCGCTGCCCGCAGAACACCCACCTGTCCGCGTCGGCAAGGTAGGCGTTCTTCTCGTCAATCTGGGCACGCCCGACGGCACGGACTACGCGCCCATGCGGCGGTATCTGAAGGAGTTCCTGTCAGATCCCCGCGTCATCGAATGGCCGAAAGCCATCTGGTATCCGATCCTTTACGGCATCGTTCTCAACACGCGGCCAAAGAAGTCAGGCGCTGCTTACGCGGAAATCTGGAATCAGGAGCGCAATGAATCGCCGCTGCGCACCTTCACCCGCTCTCAGGGGGAAAAGCTCGGCGAGGCGCTTGGTGAACATGATCATGTCATTGTCGACTGGGCCATGCGCTACGGACAGCCGTCCATCGAGACGGTGACGAAGAGTCTGATGGAGCGCGGCTGCGACCGCATCGTCATGTTCCCGCTCTACCCGCAATACTCCGCCACCACCACCGCGACGGTGAACGACAAATTCTTTGAAGCGCTTGCGAAGATGCGCTTCCAGCCGGCCATACGCACCGTGCCCTCCTATCAGGACGAGCCGGTCTATATCGAGGCGCTCGCCCGCTCCATCGAAAAGCACCTCGAAAGCCTGGATTTCGAGCCGGAAGTCGTCATCGCTTCCTATCACGGCATCCCGCAAAGCTATTTCAGGCGCGGCGACCCCTATCACTGCCATTGCCAGAAAACGACCCGCCTCCTGCGCGAACGCCTCGGCTGGGACGAGAAGAAACTCATGACCTGCTTTCAGTCACGCTTCGGCCCGGAAGAATGGCTCCAGCCTTATACCGACAAGACCGTTGAAAAGCTCGCCAGAGAGGGCGTCAAATCCATCGCCGTGTTCAATCCTGGCTTCGTCTCCGACTGTCTGGAGACGCTTGAAGAAATCGCCGGTGAGGCCGGAGAGATTTTTCACGAAGCCGGCGGCAAGAACTTCACACATATCCCCTGCCTCAACGACACGGATGAGGGCATGGCCGTGATCGAGACACTTGTACGCCGCGAGCTTTCGGGCTGGCTGTAGGATCGGACGCCGCCTTGCCACAGGCACGTCATATTTGGCGAGGCATATGCACCGCGATGCAACTTGCTGTGGAAACAGGCTTTGCCTCCGTGCAGTCTGTTTCCGTGGTGGTGCGATCCGTGGTCTTTCTATTCACATCGTGGCGTAGTGCCTTAAACTGCGCGCTCGCGTATCACTCATGCCCCGCTGAAGCGGTCCCAGGAGCCGAATATGCCTTTCTCCGGTTTTGACTTCATCATTCCAGTACTCGTCGTCCTTGTCCTGCTCCTGCTGTTTGCCGGCATCAAGACCGTTCCGCAGGGCTTCAACTTCACCGTCGAGCGCTTTGGCCGCTACACGAAAACGCTCACGCCCGGCCTCAATCTCATTGTCCCCTTCATCGATCGCGTCGGCGCGAAGATGAACATGATGGAGCAGGTGCTGGACGTCCCCACCCAGGAAGTCATCACCCGTGACAACGCGATTGTCGCCGTCGACGGTGTCGCCTTCTACCAGGTGCTCACCGCCGCCGAGGCAGCCTATCAGGTCTCCGGTCTCGAAAACGCGATCCTCAACCTGACCATGACAAACATTCGCTCCGTCATGGGCTCCATGGACCTCGACGAACTTCTGTCCAACCGCGACGCGATCAACGAGAAGCTTCTGCGCATTGTCGATGATGCGGCGAGCCCATGGGGTATCAAGATGACCCGAGTGGAGATCAAGGACATCAATCCGCCGGCCAATCTCGTGGAATCGATGGCCCGCCAGATGATGGCCGAGCGCAACAAGCGCGCGCAGATTCTGGAGGCGGAAGGCCTGAAGCAGGCCGAGATTCTTGAAGCCGAGGGCCGCAAGGAAGCTGCCTTCCGCGATGCCGAAGCGCGCGAGCGCGCTGCTGAGGCGGAAGCCCGCGCAACTCAGGTTGTTTCGGAAGCCATTGCTGCCGGCGACGTCCAGGCCGTCAATTACTTCGTTGCGCAGAAATACACGGAGGCATTGGCCACCATCGGCTCCTCCAGCAACAACAAGATCGTTCTCATGCCTTTCGAGGCTTCCTCGCTGATCGGCTCGCTGGGCGGCATCGGTTCAATCGCGCGCGAAGTGTTCGGCGAAGGCGGTACACCGCAAGCGCAGTCAAACCGTGTCTCATCGGCCCGTCCGCCCCGCACGGGACCGTCGCAGGAGTAGCGCCATGATCGAGCATGTAATCGCGGAACTCGGCCCCTGGAACTGGATGCTGCTTGGCTTCGTGCTTCTTGCAGCCGAGATTCTGGCACCCGGTGTCTTCCTGCTCTGGATCGGCATCGCCGCCATTCTGACCGGCGCGCTTTCGCTGCAATTGTGGGACCTGCCGGCCTGGAGCTGGCAGGTGCAGGTTCTGGTTTTCCTGGCGCTCTCGCTGATCTCGGCCTATGCCGGCAAACGCCTCATGGATTCGCGCCGCAACGAAGAAACCGACCAACCGCTCCTCAATCGTCGCAGGGAGCAGCTCGTCGGACGCACGGCAACGCTCGAGGAGGCCATCGAGAACGGCTTTGGCCGCATCCGGCTTGACGACACCTTGTGGCGCGTCGCGGGGCCCGAACTGCCGGCAGGCACGCGCGTCAGGGTCGCTTCGGTGGACGCTGGCACCTTGCGCGTGGAGGCGGTTTGACGAATTGGCCGGTCAGACCGGCCAAAGCATCTGTTCCCGCCTGATCAGGCAGCGCCGATGCGCAGCAGATCGTGCAGATGCACCACACCGCATGGCTTGCCGTCTTCAACCACCATCAGCGTGGTGATGGCTGATGAATTGACGATCTGCAGCGCGCTTTCCGCCAGTGTTTCCGGCCCGATCGTTTTCGGATTGCGTGTCATCACCTGATCGACCGTCATGGAGAGCAGCTCGCTATCGATGTGGCGGCGCAGATCGCCATCGGTGATGATCCCGATCAACACACCGTCCGCATCGGTAATACCGACACAGCCGAACCCTTTCTGGGTCATTTCCAGAATGGCTTCGCGCATCAGCGCACCGCTGCTGGCAAGCGGCAGTTCACTGCCCGAATGCATGATCTGGCGCACCTGTGTCAGTTTCGCGCCGAGCTGGCCGCCGGGATGAAAAGTGCGGAAATGATCGGCCGTGAAGCCCCGCGCTTCAAGCAGCGCCACCGCCAGCGCATCGCCGATGACCAGTTGCAGAACCGTCGACGTGGTGGGCGCGAGCCCGTGCGGACAGGCTTCTGGCGCACGCGGCAGTCCGAGAACGACCGTGGCCTCCCTTGCAAGTGCCGATGATTTGCCTGCCGTGATGGCGATGATCGGGATGGCGAAGCGCCGCGCATAGGCGACGATGCCGTGCAATTCCGTGGTTTCGCCCGACCATGACATGGCGAGGATCACGTCGTCATCGCCGATCATGCCGAGATCGCCGTGATTGGCCTCCGCCGGATGCACGAAGAAAGCTGGCGTTCCCGTCGAAGCGAGTGTGGCGGCAATCTTGGAGCCGATATGGCCGCTCTTGCCGACGCCGGTCACGATCAGCCGCCCCTTGATCCCGGCGATGATGCGCACCGCCTCCGCGAAGGGGTCGGCAAGTCCGTTGTCGAGAGCTTCGGCCAGTTCCTTCAGGCCCGCGCGTTCCGTTTCAAGCGTGCGAACGGCGGAAGCGACAACGCTTTTCCGGTCGATGTTCATGGAAGAGTCTTTCAGCATGGCACTGCCCTTACCGCCTTGATGACTTGCTGTCCATTCAGATTGTTCACAGGCGAGTGACGGAGGATAACGCGGCGGGGCTCAACCTTCCGTTAACCACGGAGCTTTAGATTTCGGTAAGCATAATCATGGCGCGTCTTGATAGTCTGGATCTGTATGTCTCGTCCCGGTGTCAGAGTGGGTTCCCGCATATGCGGATGGTACAGGTCGACCGCGCTCGGCCTGTGTCTGATCGCCCCGTGTCTCATTGCCCCATGTCTCACTGCATTGACACTCGCTGCCGCGCAAGCGCAGCAGGCCGAAGGCCTGCGCGGTCTCGTTTCCGAAACGGACATCACATCATCCATCCAGAGCACGGCTGAAACCGGGCTTCCCTCACCGCGTTACGAGCCGGCGACACCGAGCCCAGCCGAGCCGGCCGAGGCCGAGAACGAACGCTCAACCCGGGTGCCCTCCACCGCCGTCGCGCGCGAGCGCGCCCGCACGGCTCAGAACGACCCGACGCGGCCGGTGGAACCACCGCTGGACACGATCGTCACGCAGGGCATTCCCGAAAACGAAGAGGAAAACTCCGGTTTTGAACGGATTGAACGTGCAGAAGCGCTCAATCCACGCACCGGGGCGATCGAAGGCGACTTTCAGGCCACAGACGAAAATCCCTATGCTCCGCTGGGGCTGAGGTTCGGCACTTTCACCGTCATCCCCACGCTGGAGCAGGGACTGACCTGGACGTCCAATGCCGATTCCAGCACCAATGGCAGCGAAGCCGTTGTTTCCCAATCAACGCTCAGGCTGAACGCGGTTTCCGACTGGGCGCGGCATACAGCGACGGTGGACGCCTATGGCATCTATCGCAAGTCGGTTTCTGGCGATGAAGTCTCGGACATCGAAGGCGGCATTGACGGCACCCTGCGCTTCGATCTGGCCCGCGATTACACGGCGCTCGCCAGCCTGGGCTATTCGATAAGCCCCGAATCCGCATCGTCCCCCGTGATCATTACCGGCGTCGACGAGCGTCCGCTGCGTCACACCATCGACGGCAGTCTCGGCCTCTCGAAGGATTTTGGAAAACTGCGTCTGAGCGCCACCGGATCGGTGTCGCGTCAGCAATATGGCGATGCTACGCTGATCGATGGCAGCACGCTTTCGCAGGACGAGCGCAACGCGACGCTTGCCACGCTACGCCTGCGCACCGGCTATGCCATCTCGCCGGCCCTCACCCCGTTCATCGAGGGCGAGTTCGGTCGCCGGTTCTATGACGAGACACAGGACAGCGCCGGCTATGAGCGCTCGGCAACGCGCCTTGCCGCACGCGCCGGTATCATGGTCGATATCGAGGAGAAGCTCTCCGGCGAAGCGTCCGTCGGATGGATTGCCGAGGACCTTGACGACGAGCGCCTGGACACGGTTTCGGGGCTGGCGCTTGCCGCAGCCCTCAACTGGTCGCCACAGCGCGGCACCAATGTGCGGTTCGATGGCTCCACCACAATCGAAGGCACGACGGATGCGGGCGACAGCGGCTCTATCTTGTATGCCGGGACACTGCGGCTTGAACGTCAAATTCGCGCAAACCTCACCGCCGAGGCGGCTGCCGGCCTTTCCTGGCGCGACTATATGAGCGGCGGGCACGACCTGACGATGAACGGCGAAGCCGGCATGACCTGGTGGCTCAACCGCAGGCTGGGCCTGACCGGCCGCGCCCGCTATGAGAAGCGCACGAGCAGCCTTCCGGGCCGTGATTACGATGCCACGAGCGTGTTCATGGGCATCCGAATGCAGCGGTAGAACGCGTTTTCGGGAATTCGCTCCAAAATTCCGGAAAAGCTGGAAAACGCCACCATTTCAGGTCGAAACGCGGCGTTTTCCCAAAATTCTGAATCAGCTTCGGCCCGAAGCCTCGACAACCCTCAGCACATGTTCGCGCAGTTCGGGACGCTCGAGCGCGAAGGCAAGATTGGCCTCCACGAACCCCTCGGGCGAACCGCAGTCAAACGTGCGGCCGGTAAAGTGATAGCCGTGAAATGGCTGGCGCTGCATCAGCGTCAGCATCGAATCGGTGAGCTGGATTTCACCGCCCGCCCCGCGCTCCTGCTGGGCGAGAAGATCGAATATCGCCGGCTGAAGAATATAACGGCCGTTTATGTAGAAATTCGACGGCGCGTCTTCCGGCTTCGGTTTCTCAACCATCGCATTGATCTCGAAGCCTCCGGCGACATCGTCACCGCGTCCGACGATGCCGTATTTGTGAGTCTGGGAAGGTTCGCATTCTTCCACCGAGACCACATTGCCCCCGGTCTTCTCGAACACCTCCACCATCTGCGACAGACATCCCTTCGGCGCCTGCATGATCATGTCCGGCAAAAGAAGGGCAAACGGCTCATTGCCGACCAGCTCGCGCGCGCACCAGACCGCATGGCCAAGACCGAGCGGTTCCTGCTGGCGGGTAAAACTCGTCTGCCCGGGCTGCGGCTGCATACCGTGCAGGCGTTCCAGAACCTCGTTCTTGCCGCGGCGTTCCAATGTATCGTAAAGTTCCACCTGAATGTCGAAGTGATCCTCGATGACAGCCTTGTTGCGTCCCGTCACGAAGATGAAGTGCTCGATACCGGCTTCGCGTGCCTCGTCGACCACATACTGAATCACCGGTTTGTCGACGACCGTCAGCATTTCCTTGGGAATTGCCTTGGTGGCCGGAAGAAAACGTGTTCCGAGACCAGCGACAGGAAATACCGCTTTGCGAAGTTTCGTCATTAGAAATAGGCCCCCGAAAAGGTTGCTGGAAAGGGATGTGGCGACGCCATAGCAACGCCGGATTGATGTTTCCTGAATGAATGCGCGTATATCGTGACAAGTTCCCCGGAAGGATGATCACGGACATTAACAGCATGGTAAACGTTTTTCTAACCGGGACCTGTCATGGATACGCTGGAGTACCTGTAACGGAGATCGTGATGTTGTTCCGCTCGCCCCCACGAAACCTCGTCGCGACATTGATCGCTTCTTTCGTGGTTGCCTACACCGTAACCCTTCAACCGGCCAGCGCCGATGCGGGCTTTCAGCGCTGGGTTCAGCAGTTCCGCAGCGTGGCCATTCAGAACGGGGTATCCGGTGCCACCTATGATCGCGCCTTCCGCGGCATCACCGCACCCGACCCCGAAGTGCTTGAGAAAGCACGCTATCAACCCGAGTTCCGCGCCGAGCCCTGGGAGTATTTCGACAATCGTGTGCAGGAAGACGCAATTCAGCGCGGTCGCCAGCTTGCCCGCCAGTGGAAGCCGTGGCTTGATCGAATTGAAAGCCAGTTCGGCGTAAGCCGCTACGTTCTGCTCGCCATCTGGTCGATCGAATCGAACTATGGCGAAGTGCTGAAGAACGAACGCATCATGCGCAGCGTACCGCGTTCTCTCGCCACACTCGCCTATGCCGACAAGCGGCGCGCGAAGTTCGCCCGCCAGCAATTGATCGCCGCATTGAAGATTCTTCAGTCCGGCGACATCGACGTCGGCCACCTCACCGGCTCTTGGGCGGGCGCGATGGGGCACACCCAGTTCATCCCCACAAGTTACCAGGCTTACGCGGTCGATATGGACGGCAATGGCCGCCGCGACATCTGGACCTCGATCCCCGACGCGCTGGCGACCGCAGCCAATCTTCTGCGCCGCAATGGATGGCGCGCAGGCGAGACCTGGGGCTACGAGACGGCTGCCCTCCCCGGCGGACGCAAGTTTCCCGGCGGCAACATGTCACTCAGCCGCTGGCAGTCGATCGGCGTGGTGCGCGCCAATGGCAAGCCATTCCCCCGCCCGAGCGACAGCGCCGAGCTGAAATTGCCGGATGGCCGGGAAGGACCGGTCTTCCTGGTGACCAAGAACTTTCAGGTCATCAAGCGCTACAACAACTCCGACAAATACGCGCTCGCAGTCGGATTGCTCGCCGATCAGATCGCAGGATATGGCGGGCTGGTGCGTGACTGGAACCGCCCGTTCGAACGGCTGAGCTATACCGAAACGGAAGAACTGCAAAAACGTCTCGGCGCGCTTGGCTATTATGACGGTCCGATCGATGGCAAGATCGGTTCAGGCTCGCGTGCCGCCATCCGCGCCTTCCAGGCACGCAGCGGCATGCAGCAGGACGGCCATCCCGGCAAGGAAGTCCTGCGCCGCCTGCGCGGAAACTGAACCGGGAGCACGGAACGCGGGGCATGAAGGCCAACCGGACCAAAAAATCTGACGGCAGCGGCAAGTGCATCGCGCTTGCCGTTATCGCCTTCAGTCTGGCCATGCCCGCGTCAACTGTCATTCCTTCCACCGCAGAAGCGCAGGAATACCGGCGTGAGCAACGGCGTGGCCTGTTCGACCTCCTTTTCGGAGGAGCGCTGCGCCAGCGCCAGCCGGAACGCCCCGCAACGCGCCAGCACTCTGCACCACGAAAGCAGCAGGGCACACAACGCCGCCGCTCGGCCACCCGCAGCGCGGCCCCGCAACCTCCACCGCCGCCCGAAGTCGAGAAGCTGGAGAATGCCCGTGTCGTGCTTGTTCTCGGCGACTTCCTGGCCGGTGGCCTCGCAGAAGGGCTGAGTTCAGCCTATGCGGAATCGCCCGGCGTCCGCGTGGTCAACCGCAGCAATGGATCGTCAGGCTTCGTGCGTGACGACTATTACGACTGGAACGGCGAGATTGCAGGCATACTGGAGGACGTGTCGCCCACTGTCGTCGTCATGATGATCGGCTCCAACGACCGCCAGCAGCTCGTCGTCGACGGCAAACGCGAAGCACCACGCTCAGAAGCCTGGCTCGTGGAATACACGCAAAGGGTCGAGACTTTTGCCGCTGCGCTGGAAGAAAAGAAAATCCCGCTCATCTGGAGCGGCCTGCCCTCGTTCAAGTCATCAAGCATGTCTTCGGACATGCTCGCCTTCAACGACATCTACAAGACCGCGGTCGAGGCGGTCGACGGTTCGTTCGTGGACATCTGGGATGGCTTCGTGGACGAAAACGGCGGTTTTATCTTCACCGGCCCCGACATGAACGGGCAGCCGGTGCGCCTGCGCGGCAGTGATGGCATCAACCTGACACGTTCAGGAAAGCGCAAGGTGGCCTTTTACGTAGAGAAGCCACTCAACAAACTGCTCGGCGAGGCCGTGTCTCCGGATATCGGCGAGCTTGGCATGGAGAGCCTCCCGGCGCTCGTGCTGCACCCCGAGAACCCCTCCCCGGTGAACCGGACCATGCCGATCTCCCTTTCCGACCCCGCGCTCGACGGCGGACTGGAACTGATGGGCGCTGTGGTAAAACCGATCGCACGTCAGGAGCGCGGTCAAAGCGACGGGGCCACCCCGGAACCTGTTGCCCAGCCCGGTCGTGCTGACAATTTCTCCCTGCGCACGAACGCAACTCCGAAAAGCGAAACGCCGCCCGGCCCCCCGGCCCAGGCGACGCCCTGATTTCAGTACGCGCTGAGACGGCTTAACGCGGCAGGACGGAACTTCCCATGAGGAACTCGTCAATCGCCCGTGCTGCCTGGCGTCCTTCGCGGATCGCCCAGACAACCAGCGATTGACCACGGCGGACATCGCCTGCCGCAAACAGCCGGTCGACTGTCGTCCTGTAATCCCGGTCATTGGCGTTGACGTTGACCGAGTTGCGGCGATCCACATCGGTTTTCAGACGATCTCCGAATTCCGACAGAACGCCCGTTTCAGCCGGGCCGGAGAAGCCGATGGCAATGAAGGCGAGGTCAGCGCGAATGACGAACTCGGTACCGGCGACCGGCTTTCTCTTCTCATCCACCTGACAGCATTTCACGCCGGTCAGAACACCGTCCTCGCCGATGAATTCGAGCGTCGCGACCTGAAACTCGCGCTCCGCACCTTCGGCCTGCGAGGATGAGGTGCGCATCTTGGTCGCCCAATAGGGCCAGACGGCGAGCTTATCTTCCTTTTCCGGCGGGCGCGGACGAATGTCGAGCTGGGTAACGCGCACCGCCCCCTGACGGAACGCCGTGCCCACGCAGTCGGACGCGGTGTCGCCGCCACCGACCACCACCACATGCTTGCCGCCGGCGAGGATGGGATCGGAAGCCCAGGCAACGGACTGGATGTCCTCGCCACCCACACGCCGGTTCTGCTGGACGAGATAGGGCATCGCGTCGTGCACGCCTTCGAGGTCGGCGCCTGGAATACCGGCAGGACGCGGGCGCTCCGAACCGCCGCAATACAAAACGGCATCATATTCGGAAAGAAGGTCCTCGACCGGCTTGTCGACGCCGACATTCACGCCGCAATGGAAGGTGACGCCCTCGCCCTGCATCTGCTCGACGCGGCGGTCGATATAGTGCTTCTCGATCTTGAAATCGGGAATGCCGTAGCGCATCAGACCGCCCGGCCTGCTTTCGCGCTCATAGACATGCACCTGATGACCTGCGCGGCCAAGCTGCTGGGCAGCCGCCATGCCCGCTGGCCCCGAACCGATGATGGCCACGGTCTTGCCTGTCTTGTGCTCGGGCGGATAGGGCCGCACGAAGCCTGACTCATAGGCCTTGTCGGCAATGGCCTGCTCGACCGTCTTGATGGCAACGGGAATGTCTTCGAGGTTGAGCGTGCAGGCTTCCTCGCAGGGCGCGGGACAGATGCGGCCCGTCCATTCGGGGAAATTGTTGGTGGAATGCAGGTTGCGGATCGCCTCGTCCCAGTCGCCATTGTAGACGAGGTCGTTCCAGTCCGGGATCTGGTTGTGAACCGGACAGCCTGTCGGCCCGTGGCAATAGGGGATGCCGCAATCCATGCAACGCGCGGCCTGTTTCTCGACTTCCTTGTCCGACATGGGCAGCGTGAATTCGCGGAAATGGCGAATGCGGTCGGATGCCGGCTGATATTTGTGGACCTGCCGGTCGATTTCGAGAAAACCTGTAACCTTACCCATCGAGTAAACCCCGTTATTCTATTGTAGTGCCGGAAGTCCGAGGACTTCCTCGCACCGTGCAATCCAGCGGGTGAGCGCCCTGCGCCCGTCGAGTTCAAATCCGCCCTGAGGGGCAAGCCGCGTGTAGCCGAGAAGCGCAATGTCGGCGATGGTGAGCGCATCACCGACAAAAAAGTCACGCGTCTTCAGAGCATCATCCATGAAGTCGAGCGCGGCCTCGCCCCGCTCGACCTTGTCAGGATCACGCGTCTCCACCGGCTCCCTGCGGTAGACCACATGAAAACGCGCGCCTGCCACATTGGGCTCGTGGAAATTCTGCTCCCAGAACATCCACTGGTCCATTTCCGCCGCGGCGAACGCGTCATCGGGCAGGAGCGCGCTGCCCCGCGCCAGATAGCGCATGATCGCGCCGGACTGCCCGAGTGTGCGACCATCATCAAACCGCACCACCGGCACCTGCCCGAAGGGCGACATGGCGAGGAAGGCCCCGGTGCGGCTCTCGCCCGCCATGATGTCAAGCTCGTGCCAGCGATAGGCGAGCCCGAGATGATCCGCCGTGTATTTGACCTTCAGGCAATTGCCCGAATTCTGATCGCCGAAAATGTCCATCGCATTTTCTCCCAAGGACGGCGGCTATTCCGCCGCCAGCCCCAGTTTCATGCGTTCCATCTCCTCAAGCGCACGGCGGTACTCGACCGGCATTACCTTGCGGAATTTGGGCCGATAGTCCGCCCAGTTGTCCAGAATGGTGCGCGCCCGCTCAGAGCCCGTATAGTGGAGATGGTTGGAAATGAGCTGCGCCAGACGCTCCTCATCGTGCCGGGTCATGTCGCCGGACACGTCGACACGTCCCTTGTGCATGAGGTCGCCGCCGTGGTGGTGCAGCTTTTCAAGGATGTCGTCTTCCTCCGGCACCGGATCCAGCTCGACCATGGCCATGTTGCAGCGCTCGGCAAAATCGCCGGCCTCGTCCAGCACATAGGCCACGCCGCCCGACATGCCGGCAGCGAAATTGCGGCCCGTCTGACCAAGCACGACGACTACACCGCCGGTCATGTATTCGCAGCCATGATCGCCAACGCCTTCGACCACCGCAACGGCACCCGAATTACGAACCGCAAAACGCTCGCCCGCAACGCCCCGGAAGTAGCACTCACCCTCGGTGGCACCGTAAAGCACGGTGTTGCCGACAATGATGGACTCTTCCGCGACAATCTTCGAATCGTCCGTCGGACGAATGACGATACGCCCACCCGACAGACCCTTGCCCACATAGTCGTTCGCATCGCCATGCAATGTGAAGGTGACGCCGCGCGCCAGGAAGGCACCGAAGGACTGACCGGCCGTGCCCGTGAGGCGCACATCGATCGTGTTGTCCTTCAGGCCCTTGTGGCCGTAGCGCTTTGCCACCGCCCCCGACAGCATCGCGCCGGCGGACCGGTCGGTGTTGCAGATCGGAAAGTCGAGCGACACCTTTTCGCGGCTTTCAAGCGCGGGCTTTGCCGCCGCGATCAGCTTGCGATCGAGAATGTCGTCGATCGGATGGACCTGCCGTTCCGTCCAGCGTAAGGCTTCGCGCGGGGCGTCGGGCTTGTAGAAGATTTTCGTGAAATCGAGGCCACGCGCCTTCCAGTGCGCGATCATCGCGTTTTTCTCGAGAAGATCCGACTGGCCGATGATGTCGTCGAGCTTCGTATAGCCCATATCGGCGAGATACTGGCGCACCTCTTCCGCGACATAGAAGAAGTAGTTGATGACGTGCTCGGGCGTGCCCTTGAAGCGCTTGCGCAGCACCGGATCCTGCGTGGCGACGCCGACAGGGCAGGTGTTGAGGTGGCACTTGCGCATCATGATGCAGCCAGCGGCAATGAGCGGCGCGGTGGAGAAGCCATATTCGTCGGCACCGAGCAGCGCGCCGATGATGACGTCGCGGCCGGTCTTCAGCCCGCCATCAACCTGCAGCGCGACGCGCGAGCGCAGACCGTTCAGCACCAGTGTCTGGTGGGTTTCGGCAAGACCCATCTCCCACGGGCTGCCCGCATGCTTGATGGAGGTAAGCGGCGAAGCGCCCGTGCCGCCATCATAGCCGGAGATGGTGATGTGATCGGCGCGTGCCTTGGCGACGCCAGCCGCGACCGTGCCCACGCCGACCTCGGAGACGAGCTTGACGGAGACATCCGCATCCGGATTGACGTTTTTCAGGTCATAGATGAGCTGCGCCAGATCCTCGATGGAATAGATGTCGTGGTGCGGCGGCGGCGAAATGAGGCCTACACCCGGCGTGGAGTGCCGCACCTTGGCGATGGTGGCGTCGACCTTGTGGCCGGGAAGCTGACCGCCCTCGCCGGGCTTTGCGCCCTGCGCCACCTTGATCTGCATCATGTCGGAATTGACGAGATATTCGGTGGTGACGCCGAAACGGCCACTGGCGATCTGCTTGATGGAGGAGCGCTCCGGGTTCATCGAACCGTCGGGCATCGGCAGGTAGCGATCAGGCTCCTCGCCACCCTCGCCCGTGTTGGATTTTCCGCCGAGCGCATTCATGGCGCGCGCCAGCGTGGTGTGCGCCTCGCGGCTGATGGAGCCGAAGGACATGGCGCCGGTGGAGAACCGCTTGACGATTTCGGAAGCCGGCTCGACCTCGTCGAGCGAAACAGGCTTGCGGCCGGCATCCCTGGCCGTCTTGACCGAGAAGAGGCCGCGAATGGACTTGGCGTCTGCCGCCTCGCCATCAACCATCTTTGCGAAATCGCGATAGGTCTCGAAGGACTTGCCGCGCACGGCATGCTGGAGGGAGGCGACGGCATCGGGCGACCAGATGTGGGCTTCGCCGCGCATGCGGTAATTGTATTCGCCACCCACTTCGAGCGCGTTCTTCAGCACCGGGTCGGAGCCGAAGGCCGAAGCGTGGCGACCTGCCGTTTCGGCTGCAATCTCCTCCAGCCCGACACCTTCGATCGTGGTGGCGGTGTTGGTGAAATACTGCTCGATGAAATCGCTTTCGAGGCCGACAGCATCGAAAATCTGCGCACCGCAATAGGACTGATAGGTGGAGATGCCCATCTTGGACATGACCTTCAGAATGCCCTTGCCGATGGCCTTGATGTAGCGCTGCACGACCTCCTGAGGGTCCACCTCGGGCGGGAACTCGCCGGCCTTGTGCATGGCAAGCAGCGTGTCGAAGGCGAGATAGGGGTTGATCGCCTCGGCGCCATAGCCTGCCAGGCAGCAGAAATGATGCACTTCGCGCGGCTCGCCGGATTCGACCACGAGGCCGACGGCGGTGCGCAGCCCCTTGCGGATCAGGTGATGATGAACGGCGGCGGTGGCAAGCAGCATCGGGATGGCGATGCGGTCCGGGCCGATCTGACGGTCGGACAGGATGATGATGTTGTAGCCGCCGGCAACGGCCGCCTCGGCGCGGTCGCACACGCGCTCCAGCGCGCCGCGCATGCCGGCAGCCCCCTCGCCGGACGCATAGGTGACGTCGATGGTCTTGGTGTCGAACCGGTCCTCAGTGTGGCCGATGGAACGGATCTTTTCCAGATCCCCATTGGTGAGGATGGGCTGGCGCACCTCAAGCCGCTTGCGGCGCGAGGAGCCGACCAGATCGAAAATATTGGGGCGCGGGCCGATAAAGGAGACAAGGCTCATCACCAGTTCTTCGCGGATCGGATCGATCGGCGGGTTGGTGACCTGCGCAAAATTCTGCTTGAAATAGGTGTAGAGCAGCTTGGGCTTGTCGGACATGGCCGAGATCGGCGTGTCGGTGCCCATGGAGCCGATGCCCTCCTGGCCGGTCGTGGCCATGGGCGCCATCAGCATCTTCGTGTCTTCCTGCGTGTAGCCGAAGGCCTGCTGCAGATCGAGCGGGGAGACATCCTTGCGCAGGGCGCGCGGCTCCACCGGCTTCAGATCCTCAAGGATGAGCTGGGTGTTGTCGAGCCACTTCTGGAAGGGGTGCTTCGTGGCAATCTTCGCCTTCACCTCTTCATCGGAGATGATGCGGCCTTCTTCCATGTCGATCAGGAGCATGCGGCCGGGCTGGAGACGCCATTTGCTGACGATCTTCTCCTCCGGCACCACCAACGCACCGGCTTCAGACGCCATGATAACGCGATCGTCGTCGGTGACGACATAGCGCGCCGGACGAAGACCGTTGCGGTCGAGCGTGGCGCCGATCTGGACACCGTCGGTGAACGCCACGGCGGCGGGACCATCCCACGGCTCCATCAGCGCCGCGTGGTATTCGTAGAACGCCTTGCGCTCGTCGCTCATCAGACGGTTGCCGGCCCAGGCTTCCGGGATCAGCATCATCATGGAATGGACGAGCGAATAACCGCCCTGGAACAGGAATTCGAGCGCGTTGTCGAAGCAGGCCGTGTCGGACTGGCCCTCATAGGAAATCGGCCAGAGCTTGGAAATGTCGTTGCCGAAGAGCTCCGAATCCACCGAAGCCTGACGCGCCGCCATCCAGTTGACGTTGCCGCGCACGGTGTTGATCTCGCCATTGTGGGCGACCATGCGATAGGGATGCGCCAGCTCCCAGGAGGGGAAGGTGTTGGTGGAGAAACGCTGGTGCACGAGAGCCAGCGCCGTCTCGAAGCGCGGATCCTTCAGGTCTTTATAATAGGCGCCGAGCTGATAGGCGAGGAACATGCCCTTGTAGACGATGGTGCGCGCCGACAGTGAGACGGTGTAGAAACCATGCGTGCCGCCTTCCAGCTCTTCGCGCACACGGCCCGAAATCACTTTACGCAGGATGTAGAGCCGCCGCTCGAAATCCTCTTCATTCTGGATACTCGCCCCGCGTGCGATGAAAATCTGCCGGTGGACCGGCTCGGAAGCAACGATTTCGGGCGCCTTGGACAGGCAGGAATTGTCGACCGGCACATCACGGAAACCGATCAGCTCCTGGCCTTCCGAGCGCACCACGTCGGCGATGATCGTATCGATCTTCTCGCGCAGCACGCCATCGCGCGGCATGAAGAAATGACCGACGCCATAGTGGCCGGGCTCGGGGAGCTCGACGCCGCGTTCGGCCCATTCTTCACGATAGAAACGGTCGGGGATCTGCATCAGCATTCCCGCACCGTCGCCCACGAGCGGATCAGCCCCCACGGCACCGCGATGGGTGAGGTTTTCGAGCATGGCAAGCCCGTCCTGGACGATGCTGTGCGAACGTTTGCCCTTCATATGCGTGACAAAGCCGACACCGCAGGCGTCATGCTCATTGCGCGGATCGTAAAGGCCCTGCGCGGCCGGCAGGCCGGGCACGATTGTCTTCGCTGTGCGTTTGACGGTGGCCGTTCCGGCCTCGGCGGCAGGTTCGAACCTGGTCGAAACAGATGGCGTCATTTCCGTCATCGCAATTCCTCACTATTGTTGCCCAGAGCCTCTCCTCACTGGGCGGTCGTTCAGTCGCCGGGCTGCCCTTGCGGCCATCCGGGGTGTATGCACGGCATTTCCATTTAGAAGCCGGAGGAACGCTACCGGTTCGCTCCGGCGCATTATCTTGTTCTTGGGCGGGGCATTCCTGCCTATGGATATTGCTCCGGTCATTGCCGGACCGCCTTCGTCGCGCCGATCACCGCTACATTACCACGACCCGGGGAGGCGTTTGCAATGCACCGTAACATGACCCGCACGTAATAAGACAGGATTGCTGTCCTAATCGCTGAAATGCCAGAAATACCAACACCAGACAAGACGGAAATGCAAATTTTTTGCGCAAAAAGCGAAAGAAAATTCCCAAACTGCAAGTATTGTCGAAATTATCCGTCATCACCGCAGATCATCCTGCAAAGCAAAAGAATGACCGCAACATCTCATCCCGGGGGCTTGATACGGAGGGGTGAAGCGCGCAATGTCGCGCCGCCACTGCTTATTTTAAGGTCAAAAGAGAGATCGACTGCATGAATTTCGCCTCCGACAACTGGGCCGGCGCCCATCCGCAAATCGCCGAAGCGCTCACAAACAATGCAGGCGGCTATGCATCGGCTTACGGTACCGGCGATCTGGACAGGCAGGTCGAGCGAACCTTCTGCGATATTTTCGAACGCGACGTGGCGGTGTTCTTCGTCGGCACCGGCACGGCCGCCAACAGCCTGTCGCTTGCGTGGGCTGCCAAACCCGGCGGCGTTGCCTTCTGCCACACGGAGGCCCACGCGATCGATGACGAAGGCGGCGCTCCAGAATATCTGACCGGCGGCGCGCGCCTCAAGGGTGTTGCAGGCCCGTTGGGGCGCATGGACCCGAATGCGCTCGACGTGGCGATCCGCGCGCATCCGGCCGAGTTCGTGCATGCAGGACAGCCCATGGCGGCGTCCATCACACAGGCAACCGAGATCGGCACGCTCTATTCCCTTGAGGAAATCGAGAAAATCGCCGGCATCTGCCGCGAGGCCGGCATCCCGCTGCACCTCGACGGCGCGCGCTTTGCCAACGCCCTGGTGGCGCTTGAAACCACACCGGCAGAGATGACCTGGAAGCGCGGTGTAGACATCGTCTCCTTCGGCGGGACCAAGAATGGCTGCTGGTGCGCGGAGGCCATTGTCGTGCTCGACCCGGCAAAGGTCGGGCAGATGCATTTCCTGCGCAAGCGCGCTGCGCACCTCTTTTCCAAATCGCGCTTCATCGCCGCACAGTTCGAAGCCTATTTCCGGGACGATTTATGGCTAAAGGCAGCACAGCACGCCAACGCCATGGCCGCCGACCTCGCATCTGCCATTTCGGCCGCCGACGGCACACGCCTCGCATGGCAGCCACAGGCAAATGAGGTGTTTGCACTAATGACCGCCGAGAAGGCAAAGACACTGCAGGCCGCGGGCGCGAAATTTTACCCGTGGAAGCCCCCTCTATCCTTTACCAGCGAGGTCAGCGCAGGAGAGGTTCTCCATCGGTTTGTGACCAGCTTTGCCACCGAGCGCTCCGAGATCGAAGCGTTCAGGCAGGCCCTGAACGGTTGAGCAGAAGACGCGCGCGATAAACACCGCCTCACGTCCATGTGATGGTGGCTCGCGCGCGCTTGATTTCCAAGTGAACTGTCCCTCTGAAAAAACGGGTCCTGCCGGAGCTGACATCCGGCTTCGACACGACCTCTAGAGGAGATCTTTTCATGTCCACGAAAACCGCACTCACCGCTGCCTACATTGCCGGCACAGTCGCTGCCGCTCTGTCGGCCGGTACACTCGCCACAACCACGGCCGCCCAGGCCCAGGAAAAAGAAAAGTGCTATGGTGTTTCCATGGCCGGCAAGAACGATTGCGCTGCCGGCCCCGGCACCACCTGCGCCGGCACTTCGAAGGTCGACTATCAGGGCAACGCCTGGACCTATGTGGATGCAGGCACCTGCACCACGATGGAACTGCCCGGCGAACGCATGGGCTCGCTCGAGCCGCTCGATCGCGATCTGCCGTCCTGATCGACCTGACTGCATCCTGAACCAGTAATGCCGGGAGGCGCCTGATGGCACGCGAATTCGCAATTCACTCCGCAAACCAGAACCGCCTCCCGGCATTCACTCCCGCCGGCAGGGCCGGCGCGAGTTTCAAACCGCAGCATTTCGATGCAATCGCAGCAGACCCGACTTCGGTCGGCTTCGTGGAAGTGCATGCGGAAAACTATATGGGCGCGGGCGGACCGCCGCACGCCGCCCTGACCGAAATCCGCAACATGCTGCCCGTTTCCCTGCACGGCGTGTGCATGTCCATCGGCGGGATGAACCCGCTCGATCCCGAACACCTCGCCCGTTTTGCCGGCCTGGTCGAGCGATACGAACCCTTCAGAGTGTCGGAACACCTCGCCTGGTCGACCCATGACGATGTGTTTTTCAACGACCTCCTGCCCCTGCCCTATACCGACGAAACGCTGGCGCGCGTGTGCGAGCATATTGATCAGGTGCAGGAAGCGATCGGCGGACCGATCCTGCTTGAAAACCCGTCCACCTATGTTCTGTTTTCCGAATCTGTCTGGAAAGAAACCGATTTCCTGCGTGAAATCGTGAAGCGCACGGGCTGCGGCCTGCTGCTCGACATCAACAATGTGTTCGTCTCCGCAACCAATCACGGCTTCAGCGCCACCGGATACCTGGCCGATTTCCCGCTGGAACATGTGGGCGAAATCCACCTTGCCGGCCATGACGAGCAGGAGGATGACGAGGGCGCGCCGCTGTTGATCGACAGCCATGATCGGCCCGTCGCCGACCCCGTGTGGAGCCTCTACGAGACGGTGATCAAGGCGTGTGGGCCGATCGATACCCTTGTCGAGTGGGATTCGGAGGTTCCCGACTGGCCGGTCCTGCGCTCGGAAGCCATTGCCGCCGAACGCATTCTCGACCGTTATCGTGGCCATCAGCAAAACGTGAAACGCCATGCGCTCCACTCCTGACCTCGTGGCGGCCAATGCGTCCACCGCTTACGATGACGCGTTCGGTGCGGTGCTTCTCGATCCGGAGCGTGCGACACCGCGGGGCGTGACCGGTCCGCACGGCAAGGCGGCGCAGAAACGCTTCAACGTCTACCGCAACAATGTCACCCACAGCCTCGTCACGGCGCTCACCGAAATCTTCCCGGCGGTGACGCAGATCCTCGGGGACGAGAATTTCCGCATGATCGCGCGCGATTTCCTGCGCGCACATCCGCCGCGCTCGCGGCTCGTCTTCGAATATGGGCATGATTTTGCGGATTTTCTCGCCGGTTTCACACCGATCCGCCATCTGAAATACCTGCCTGACGTCGCGCGGCTCGAACGCGCCTGGCTCGACGCCTATCACGCAGCCGACCGGACGCCGCTCACTGCCGGCGATCTCGGCGCGTTGCCGCCCGAGGCCCTGGCGACCGCGCTCTTCACACCGCATCCGGCCGCACGCCTCGTCTCTTCAGACTATGCGGTCTACACGATTTTCACCGCGCACCGGGGAGGCCCGATGCCCGAGCGCATCAATGCCGGTATTGCCGAAGCTGCCCTTGTGACGCGGCCATCTATGAACGTGCAGGTGCGAAGGCTCGACCCCGGCCAGTTTCTTTTCCTTCAGGCCTTAAGCAAGGGCGTGCGCCTGCAAGACGCCGCAGGCCTGGCGCTTGAGAGCCAGCCGGACTTCGATCTCCAGGCGGCGATCGCCCTGACCATTGAAAGCGGCGCGTTTGAAGGCTGCCGCGCCGGCAACGATATCGACGAAAAGGACTGATGGCCGTGTTTCAGACAATCGAGGCGCTGCATGCGCGTGTCTTCTCAACCGTGGAGCGGATGCTCGACGGCTGGTTTCTGGGCTTTGCAGCCCGTTTCTCCTTCTTCGCCGTTCTCTATTTCTACTTCCTGAACTCGGCACGAACCAAGGTCGGAGACGGCTTTTTCGGCTTCTTTCATGTCGCTGACGGCGCCTATTACCAGATCGCACTGCCGGCGGTGGAAGCGGCAGGGGGCAACGTTTCGGCCGTGTCGTTCATTCCATGGGGATTCATTGTCTGGATGGGGACATATTCCGAGTTCGTGTTGCCATTGCTGATCGTGATCGGCCTCTTCACCCGCATTGCCGCACTCGGCATGATCGGTTTCGTGCTCGTCCAGTCCTATGTCGACATCGCCGTGCACAATGTGGGTTCGGAGACGGCGGGAGCCTGGTTCGACCGGTTCTCGGACGGACTGATCTGGGACCAGCGCACGCTCTGGGTTTTCCTGCTTCTCTATCTCGTGGTCAAAGGCGCGGGGCTGATCTCGCTCGACGCGCTTCTTTCACGCCGCCGCACGATTTCAAACAGCTGAACCAGAAGCGGCGCCACAAGGGCGCCGCCAATGCTCAATGAGCATTTCTCTGGTTTCGAGCATCGGACCGAAACGCGGAATGCGGTTTTCGGACTATTCCGATGCTCCATTTATGATCTGGATCGTCCTTTGTGCGTCCGAATGGACGCACGGCGATCTAGTGGGCCTTGGCCTCGATCTCCTTCGCATCCTTCACCGAAGCGATGGGAATGCGGCGCGGCTTCATCTCCTCGGGGATGTTGCGCGTGAGATCAATGTGCAGAAGGCCGTTCTCAAGATTTGCGCCCGTCACTTCGACATGATCGGCAAGCTGGAAACGGCGCTCGAAGCTACGCGAGGCGATGCCGCGATAAAGCAGTTCGCTCTCACCCCTCTGCTCGGCACTCTTCTCGCCCTTGACGGTGAGCACGTTGCGATGGGCCTCGATGGAAATGTCCTCTTCGCCAAACCCGGCGACAGCCATCGAGATGCGATAGGCATCTTCGCCCGTGCGCTCGATGTTGTAGGGCGGGTAAGTCTGGCCATTGTCCGGCTGACCGAGCGTATCAAGCATCGAGAAAAGCCGGTCGAAGCCGACGGTGGAACGATAAAGAGGCGAAAAATCTACGTGACGCATGGTCTGTTCTCCTGTTGAGCAACATTGCGTTATGGCCATGTTCCGAAACCCGCTTATGGGCGTTTCCGAGAGGCCAGCGACCCCGTTCTGGCGGCCGCAGAAAATATATGGGGACAGCAAAAATCCGGTTCAAGAGCCCGACCGATCCAGATGAACGGCGGATGAACGGAGCACTCGGAAACCGTTCAGCTTGGCCCCGATAGGGTGGCTCTACCTGATTGGCAGCCCTGTGTTGCCACCGGGTAAAGCACCGGATGTAACGTCCCTTCCACCGGTGCGGAACGCCGGAAGCGGCATGACGTCGCTTCCGGCATTCGATCTCCCAGAACCGTTCCGTTTCTTGCCTTTCAGCCCACCCGGCTCTATCAATCCATAGGAATATCATCTTCCGTCACCCCTCAACCATGCTCTTGAGGCCAATGATCCCGCATGGATGACCTGCTCATCGCCGTTCCGGAGAATCCCGCGCCAGACGGGATTGAAGCAGGCCTGTTGCAGACGGGTGACGGGATTTCGATCCGCTACGCGCGCGTGCCCGGCCAGGGCGAGACGAAGCGTGGCACGGTGGTGCTGCTTCCAGGCCGCAACGAATACATCGAAAAATATTTTGAGACGGCCGACGACCTCGCACAGCGTGGCTATGGATCGGCGATCCTCGACTGGCGCGGGCAGGGTGGCTCCGAGCGGCTTCTGGCGAATGCCAATCGCGGCTATGTGGAGAGTTTCGATGACTATGTGCGCGATCTGGACACGCTGTTTGAGCAGGTCGTTCTGCCGGACTGCCGGGGCCCTTACTACATCCTTGCCCACTCAACGGGCGTGCTGATTGCCCTTCTGGCCTCCCCCAGCCTCACCAACCGTGTGCGCCGCATGGTGCTTTGCGCGCCGCTGCTCGGCCTTGCCGGCTCGCCGGCCACAACGGTCTGGGTGGCGCGCCTCGCCCGGTTTCTCTACGCAATCGGGCTTGGAAAAATGTATATGCCGGGCCGGCGCAACCGGCTGAAGACACCGGATTTCTCACCTGCGGCGCTGAGTTCCGACCCCGAGCGCTTCAACCGCAACCGCGCGACGGTGACGGCCTGGCCGGGGCTTGCCATCAATGGCCCGACAGTGGCCTGGACGCGTGCCATGTTCCGCGCCGTCGAGCAGGTGACGGATCCGGACTTCATGGCCCGGCTGCACATTCCCTCGCTGATTCTCGCAGCCGGAAGCGACCGTGTCGTTTCCAACAGCGCCATCGAAACCTATGCCCGACACCTGCGCAGTGGTTCGCTGCTGACGATCGATGGCGCGCGCCACGAACTTCTACAGGAGGCCGACCGCTACCGCGAGCAGGCGCTGGCGGCCTTCTTCGCCTTTGTGGAAGGAACAGGCGACATCGACTTCTGAACCGTGTCAGCGCAGGAGCGCCATTGCCTTTTCATGGAGCTGGGGCGTGGCAGCAGCAACGATATCCCCGCCGCTTTCGGGCCGGCCGCCGGCCCAGTTCGTGATCACCCCGCCCGCCTGCTCGATGATCGGGACGAGCGCGACAATGTCGTAAGGCTGCAGGGCCGTTTCGACGACGAGGTCGATCTGCCCCGCCGCCAGCATGGCATAGGCGTAGCAGTCAGTGCCGTAGCGGGCGAGGCAGACGGATTTTTCCACCCGGTCATAGGCGGGACGGCGCAGCGCATCGAACAGCGCAGGCGTGGTGGTGCACAGCGTGGCATCGGCAAGCTCGGTCGTGTCGCGGGTTTTCAATGACCGCGCACCGCCCGGTCCCTCATAATGGGCGCCCTCGCCGACCGTATAGAAAAGCTCGCCCGTGAAGGGCTGGGACATCATGCCCGCAACCGCGCGGCCCGACACGGTGAGCCCCACCAGCGTTCCCCACAGCGGCAGGCCGGAGATGAAAGCGCGTGTGCCGTCGATGGGGTCGATGATCCAGCGATGATCGCTCGCCTCGCCCTCAAGGCCGAATTCCTCGCCCAGTATGCCATGATCGGGATAGGCCTCGCCGATCAGCGCGCGTATCGCCTTCTCGGCCTCGCGATCGGCCTCCGTGACCGGGTCGAAACCGCCATCGACCTTGTTGTCGATCAGCACCGGCTGGCGAAAGCGCGGCAGGGTCTGTTCTGCGGCAGCCTCGGCAATGCGGCGCATGAGGGCCGGCGACACGGTCATGGGGAACTCCTGAATTCTGAATTTGGGATTTCTGGATTCGGCTGACAGGCGGATGGTCGGACGCGATCTTCGCCGCGAATGCGACCGTTTGCAATGGTTGTCGAACGGTTAACGCTTGACAATGCTGCAATGCAACATAAACTTTCTTTCAGGCAGTTTATCTGCCGAATGCCCTTTTGGGCGTTTCCTCCCTAGACTTTAGGCCGCGTCGCCCATGCGATGCGGTCTTTTTTTACCCCGCCCTTCCCGGCTGAGGGAAACTCATGCTGCATTGCGAAAAATCTGCAGATCACTCGGCTGCGAGGGGAAGATCGGTGAAATGCCGCCCGGCGGTCAGCATCAGTTCGCGGGCGAAATCTGTCAGGTCATCCATCAGGGCGTTGAATCCCGGGGTCTTCTCGAGCGTCCGTTCATCCATATAGAGGCTGCGGTTGATCTCGATCTGCAGCGCATGGAGCCCCTGGGCGGGGCGGCCGTAATGCTCGGTGATGAAGCCACCGGCATAGGGCTTGTTGTGGACGACGCAATAGCCGCGCGCCGATAAAAGGCCGACCACCCATTCCGTCAGGATGGGCGCGGCCGACACGCCGAAGCGGTCGCCGATGATGAAATCGGGCCGCAGGCTGCCGTCTCCCGAACGCACCCCCGCCGGCATGGAATGACAGTCGATCAGAATGCCATGACCGAACGCGCAATGCGTGTCGATCAGAAGCCGTTTGAGACATTCATGATAGGGCTGGTAGATCGCCTCGATGCGCGAAACGGCTTCGGCCAGCGGCAGCCGGCCCTGATAGATGTCGAGCCCCTCGCCGACCAGCTTGGGCACGGTGCCGAGCCCGCCGGCCACCCGCGGCGAGCGGATGTTGGCGTAGGGCGGCACCGGCTCGGAAAACATGCGCGGATCGAGTTCCCAGGGCTCCCGGTTCACATCGAGATAGGCGCGCGGGAAATTGGCGGTCAGGAGAGGCGCGCCGCAGGCGATCACGCCGGAAAAGAGCTCATCCACATAACAGTCTTCCGAACGCCGGATCACGGTGGCATCAAGCCGGCTCATTTCAAGAAAACGCTGCGGATAATGACGCCCGCTGTGCGGCGAATTGAAGACGAACGGCGCCTCCTGCGACGCTGGGGCATGCACCTCGAAAGCCGGAATCTTCCCGAAATCCGTTGCAGCATTCATCCGTGTTTTACGCCTCCGCCAAGCCTTGTCCCTGCAAAGCCTGCCACCGGCGCGCGCGCCTGTCCAGCCGCTCCACAGACTGGCCCATAAGGATTCACTTGATATTTACCACGCGAGAATCATATAGCTGATGACACATAAGCGGTTTGCGGGACGACCGCTCTCGCACGATTCGGACGGCACAATGGCACGGATTCTCCTGGCGGAAGACGATAACGACATGAGGCGCTTTCTCGTGAAGGCGCTGGAACGGGCAGGCTACGAAGTCGTCGACTTCGACAATGGCGCGGGCGCCTATGACCGGCTGCGCGAAGAGCCTTTCTCTCTCCTTTTGACCGACATCGTGATGCCGGAGATGGACGGCATCGAACTCGCCAGGCGCGCGACGGAAATCGATCCGGACTTAAAGGTGATGTTCATCACGGGTTTTGCCGCCGTGGCGCTGAACCCCGATTCGAATGCACCCCAGGACGCAAAAGTCCTGTCCAAGCCCTTCCATCTGCGCGATCTCGTCAACGAGGTGGAGAAACTTCTACAGGCGGCCTGAGCCGGGTTTCCGGCGGGGAAAGCGCGGCATCCGGGACGGTTGTCGAAATTGCCGTAAAATCCCCAAACTACCTATTGACGCCTGCCGCAATTTTATGATCTATGCGCGGCGTCGGATGGGCGTGTAGCTCAGCGGGAGAGCACTACGTTGACATCGTAGGGGTCACTGGTTCAATCCCAGTCACGCCCACCATCCGTTTCCCATAAAAATCAGTATTTTACCAAAAGAGCCCGTGGCTGTAACGCGGAACGTCAGCCGGCGTCGACGCAGCCGCAAACTTGCTGACCTCCCCTGCCCGGCGTCATGCCTGAAGGGGCGGCCCGCCGCCCGGTCGCGCCGCTGCCGACCGATAGACCGCCAGCGTGAACTGAACGTGTTCGCGCAGGAGCGCGGCCGCGCGCACCGCATCGCGTGCCAGCGCCGCCTCCATCAGCCGCGTGTGGTTGGCAAGGGACAGCGCTTCTTCGAGCAACGCCTGCGTCGGCGCATCGTGTTCGGCTTCACGCCCCGCATCACCATCTGGCGCAAACAGAAGCGCCTGATGGTGCCGCCTCAGCTGTTCGGAAATCTGCCGCTGAAAGGATTTCAGCCAGCCTGATCTGGCAGCGGCGAGAAGCGATCCATGGAAGGCATCATGCGCATCCATCCAGGAGACGAAAGCTGCCGAACGGTCTCTGCAAAGAGCGGCGGAGGCGCGTGCCAACCGATGGTGACACGCCACAATGGCGCTTTCCCATTCCAGATCGCCATGGGCTATGGCGTCCTCCAGAAGCGCCGTTTCCACGACAGCCCGCGCCTGCTCGAGATCTTCCAGTTCCGCAATCGAGACCGATGCTACACGGTAGCCGCGATTGGGGCTGAGAACGGCAAGGCCCGCCTCTTCAAGCCGCGACAATGCTTCGCGCAGCGGCGTGTACCCGACACCATAACGCTTCGACAGCGCCATAAGACGCAGGGGCGCACCGGGCGCCAGAACACCACTGACAATATCCCGCTTGAGGGCAGCAAGCGCTCCCTCGGGCTCCAGCGGATCGCTCTGTGGCATTGTCTTGACCTCAGATTTCATATAATCAATCATATTATATATAATCTTGCGAGCCAATAGAGCTTTGATCAAATGAGCGTAGCCAAACCAAATCAGAACGCAGACACGATGGCAAATGCCCAGGAGAGCGACAGGCTCGACCCGCTGAAGGCGTATCGTTCCAGATTTACGCTTCCGGAAGGCGTTATCTATCTGGATGGCAACAGCCTTGGCGTCCTGCCGGCAGGTCTTGGCGATCGCATGCGCGACGTGATCGAACACCAGTGGGGCGAACGCCTGGTGCGCGGCTGGAACGACGCCGGCTGGATTGACCTGCCATCCCGGGTCGCCGGAAAAATCGCTGCCCTTGTCGGCACCGGTGCGAATTGCGTGACCGTTGGCGATTCCACCTCGATCAATGTCTTCAAGGTGCTTTCCGCAGCCCTCTCGCTGCGTCCGGACCGGCGTGTCATTCTCTCTGACAGGAACAATTTTCCAACCGATCTATATGTCGCCGACGGGCTTACCCGCCTCCTTGGTCAGGGCTATGAGCTGAAACTTGCCACAGCCGACACGATGGAAGAAGCCGTGGACGAAACCGTTGCCGTAGTGCTGCTGACGGAAGTCGACTACCGGACCGGCGAGCGCTACGATATGGAGGCCATGACGAAGCACATTCATGGCAAGGGCGCGCTGGCAATCTGGGATCTGTGCCACAGCGCTGGCGCTTTTCCCGTCCACCTCGATGCCGCCGGGGCGGATTTCGCCATCGGCTGCGGCTACAAATACCTGAATGGCGGTCCCGGGGCGCCAGCCTTCCTTTATGTCGCAGAACGCCATCTGGAAGACGTCGCCCCGGCTCTTTCGGGCTGGATGGGGCACGACGCCCCCTTTGCGTTCACCACCGATTACAGGCCGGCAGACGGCATAGGCCGAATGAAGGTGGGCACACCGCCGATCCTCTCCCTCTCCGCGCTCAACATCGCGCTTGACGCCTTCGAGGGCGTCGACATGGCGCTGGTGCGGCAGAAGTCGCAGGAATTGTGCGATCGGTTCATAGCCGAGGTCGAGCATCGCTGCCCGGAACTGGAACTGGTGACACCCCGCGTGCATGAACAGCGCGGCAGCCAGGTGTCGTTCCGGCATCCTGAAGGCTACGCGATCATGCAGGCCCTCATCGCCAATGGCGTGATCGGCGATTTTCGCGCTCCCGACATTCTGCGGTTTGGCATGACACCGCTTTACCTGCGGCACACCGACATCTTGGCCGCTGCGGAAATTCTGGAACGTGTCTTGCGGCAGAAGCTCTGGGACCGGGAAGAATATCGCACGCGCGCGAAGGTGACGTGACACCTGCTCCCTGTCTGATTGGCGGAGCTGTTCGGGAAACGGCTCCGTCTGGCTCCCGTAGCCTTACGATAATTTAATACTAGAAAAGATGAAAAGCCGCCCGGAAGCTGGCATAAAGAACATGGCCTGAAGCGACCGGTATACCGGCTGACGAGCGCCGCCTCCATTGCCAAGACCGAATAGCCGGAGCGTGCATGTCTTTCTGGAAACAGGCAGTTGCCTGCCTCATCATTCTTATTGCAGCAGCCTTTGCATGGTTCCTGTACTATCCGGGCGCACAGGATGTGCTGGCGCGTGCGGGTCTTGTCTCTCCCAGCCAAACCTCTGCAGAAAACACCGCAACGCGCGGGCCGCAGCGCGGAGGCCGCGGCGGAGGCGCGCCCGGTCCAGTGGTGACCGCACCCATCACCCAAGCGACAATCAACGACAGGCTTTCCGCCATCGGCACCGGCAGGGCGCGACGCTCGGTCATCGTCAATCCGCTCACGGCGGGCACGCTGGTTGAAATTGCGGTCACGTCCGGCGCTGAGGTGAAGACCGGCGACCTTATTGCCAGGCTCGATTCCGATTCCGAGGAAATCGCTCTGGACCGTGCCGTAATCGCCCTTGATGACGCCCGGGCGACGCTCGAACGCATCAAGGCACTGCGCACATCCAACACGGTGAGCGTGGTGCAGCAGAACGAAGCCGAGCTTGCGCTGCGCAATGCAGAACTGGCCAAACGTGAAGCCGAACTCGCACTTGAACGCCGCTCCATCACCGCCCCCATCGACGGCACGGTCGGCATCCTGCCGATCTCGGCCGGCAGCTATGTGACGAGCAGCACGGAAATCGCCAGCATTGACGACCGGTCGCAGATCCTGGTGGATTTCTGGATCCCCGAGCGCTACGCCGACCTGATCGACATTGGTTCGCCGCTGACGGCCACGTCGGTCGCCCGGGCATCTTCGGTCCATGAAGGCGAAATCAGCGCCATCGACAATCGCATCGACCCGGAAAGCCGCACGCTGCGCATCGAGGGACGCATCGACAATCCCGACGACCGGCTGCGGGCCGGAATGGCATTCACCATTTCCATGCGCTTCCCCGGCGAAACCTATCCGGCTATCGACCCGCTGGCGATCCAGTGGAGTTCTGACGGGCCGTTCGTCTGGACCGTTGAAAACGGCATGGCGCGGCAGAAGCCGGTGCGCATCGTCCAGCGCAATGCCGACAGCGTTCTGGTCGATGCCGAGTTCGGCGAGAACGACCTTGTCGTCACCCAGGGCATCCACAATGTGCGCGAGGGCGCACCCGTTGAAACGGCGGGCAATCCGGCCAATGCCGGCGCAAGACTTGCCAATGCGGAAGGGTCCGCGACGTGAAGGAAACGCTTCACAACGCCCAGGCGGGCATCACCGCTCTCTTCGTCCGGCGGCCGGTTCTGGCCTTTGTTTTCAACACGCTGATTGCCGTGGCGGGTCTTGCCGCCCTCTTCGGCATCGAAGTCCGCGAACTGCCGGATGTCGATCGCCCGGTCATCACCGTTTCCACCAATTTTTCCGGCGCCGCCGCAGAAACGATGGACCGCGAGGTGACCGCCATCATCGAAGGTGCCGCGGCCCGTGTCTCGGGCGTGGTGGCAATCTCGTCGGATTCTTCCTACGGCCGCAGCCGGGTGACGGTGGAATTCAGCGACAGTGTCAATCTGGACACCGCCGCATCCGACCTGCGCGATGCGGTGAGCCGCATCCAGAACAGCCTTCCCGATGATGCGGATGCACCGCGCATCATCAAATCCGACAATGATGCGCAGGCGGTGATGCGCATTGCACTCACCTCTGCGAGCATGCCGGTGCAGGAACTGACGACACTGGTCGAGGATGAAGTCGTCGATGCCTTTTCCGCCGTGCCGGGTGTCGCCGACGTGCAGGTCTATGGAGACCGGACCGAGATTTTCCGCGTCGACATCGACCAGACGAAACTCTCCAGCATGGGACTGACGGTCGCCGACGTTTCGCAGGCACTCGGCACGGTCGCGTTCGACACGCCGGCAGGCTCCCTCAGCAACACGACCCAGGACCTGACCGTACGCGCCACGGCTGCCATCTCGACACCGGAAGAGTTCGAAGCGATCTATCTCAAGGACTACGTCCGGCTGGGCGAGGTTGCGACCGTGACGCTTGGCGGCGATCTGGGAGAAAGCCAGTTGCGCGCCAATGGCCGCACCGGCATCGGGCTGGGCATTGTGCGCCAGGCACAGTCGAACACGCTCGAGATTTCCACCGGCGTCCGCAAGGCGGTGGAGGACGTGCGCGAGGTCCTGCCCGAAGGGGTCGACATCGAGGTCACCAGCGATGATGCGACCTTTATCAACGGCGCCATCCATGAGGTAGAGATCGCACTGATGATCGCCGTGACGGTGGTCCTTCTGGTCATCTTCATCTTCCTGCGCGACGTCCGCGCGACAATCATCCCCGGCCTCGCCATTCCGGTCGCGCTGATCGGCACTCTGGCGACCATCTATCTGACCGGCTTTTCCATCAACATCCTCACCCTTCTGGCGCTCGTCCTGGCCACCGGGCTCGTGGTGGACGACGCCATCGTGGTGCTGGAAAACATCGTGCGCCGGCGCAATGAAGGCATGGGCGCGCGCGCAGCCGCCGTGCTCGGCACACAGGAAGTCTTCTTCGCAGTGCTGGCAACGACGGCGACGCTGATCGCGGTCTTTGTGCCCATTTCCTTCCTGCCGGGGCAGGCAGGCGGCCTCTTCAAGGAATTCGGCTTCGTTCTGGCCATGGCGGTTTTTCTTTCTTCCATTGTGGCGCTCTCGCTCTGCCCGATGCTGGCGTCCCGCATGCTGGCGTCCCATCCCGAAGGCGAAGCGGAGGAAGCCACCGGAATGGGCGCACGCGCAGGGCGGGCCCTTTCCACCATCTATCGACGCTGCCTGCATGCCTGCCTCAACGCGCCTGCCCTGGTGATCGTGATTTCGGTTCTCTTCGCGGCGGCCGCCTATGGCGCGTTCGGCTTCATCAAATCCGAAATCACGCCGAGCGAAGATCGCTCGATCGCCTTCATGCGTGTTTCGGCACCACAGGGTGTCAGCCTGGACTACTTTGCAGAACGGATGCGCCGCATCGAAGCGCTGATAGAGCCGCTGCGCGACAGCGGAGAAGTGGTCAGCACATTCTCGATCGCCGGCCGCGGCTCTTCCAACAGCGGCTTCCTGGTGCTGCGGCTGGCCGACTGGGAAAGCCGCACGCGCAGCCAGCAGGAGATCGTTGCCGACATTTCCACCCGCGTGCGCAATGAGCCCGGCGTGCGCGCCTTCGTCTTCCAGCCCAACAGCCTTGGCATCCGTGGCGCGGGCAACGGGCTGAGTTTCGCAATCGCCGGCTACAATTACGCAAAACTGACGGAGACCGCAGAAAAGATCGTCGCGGCCATGGACGAGGATCCGGACTTCCGTCAGGCCCGCCTCTCCGACGACACGACGCAGCCCCAGCTTTCCATCGCCATCGACCGCGACCGCGCGTTCGATCTGGGGATCGACATCGACGGTCTTGGCAACACGATTCAGGCGATGCTCGATGGCCGCAAAATCGGCTCGGTCTTCATCGACGACCGCAGCGTCGACGTCAAACTGGTTTCGACCACCAATCCGGTGAACGATCCCACCGATCTGGAGAACATCTACATCAAGGCCGGCGACGGACGCTTCGTGCCTTTGTCCGTCATCGCCACTCTGAAGGAGCAGGCCGTACCGCCATCGCTTTCGCGCGAGGATCAGTTGCGTTCGGTCGGCATCAACGCCGCGCTCGGCGATGTGGCACTCGGCGAAGCCTATCAGCGGGCGCAGGAGATCGCCGCGCCCCTGCTCGAACCGGGCATGCGGCTTGTGCCGCTCGGAGAAGCAGCCGCACTTGGCGAGACCGCCAACTCGATGCTGATCATTTTCGGTTTTGCGCTGGTCATCATCCTCCTCGTTCTGGCAGCCCAGTTCGAGAGCTTCGTCAGCGCAATCATCATCATGGCCACGGTTCCGCTCGGGCTCGCCTGCGCCGTGTTCGCCATGCTTCTGACGGGCACCAGCCTCAACGTCTACAGCCAGATCGGCCTCGTGCTCCTCGTCGGCATCATGGCCAAGAACGGCATTCTCATCGTCGAGTTCGCCAACCAGCTCCGCGATCGCGGGCTGGGCGTGCGCGAGGCCATCGAGGAGGCATCATTGATCCGCCTGCGTCCGGTGGCCATGACAATGATCTGTACGATTGTCGGGGGCGTGCCGCTGGTGCTCGCAAGCGGCGCAGGCGCGGAAGCGCGCATCGCACTTGGCTGGGTGATCGTTGGAGGTCTCGGCCTTTCGACGCTGTCGACCCTCTTCCTCACCCCGGTTGCCTATCTGATGCTCGGGCGTTTCATCACCCCAAAGGTGGAGGAGGAAGCGAGGCTCCAACGCGAACTTGACCACGCGTCGCGGATCGGCGGGAAGGCATCCTGACGGATGCCTCTTCAGGCGGGTGACAATCGCAGTACAAAACTGTATCTGTGCGCGGCGCGCGGGTGGGGAAGCACACCGCGCAACCAGTTCAACAGCCACGGAGTGCCCCGTTGACCACCGGGACAATCAGCATTGAAGAAGCCGAGAAACTGGTAGGGCAGGAAGTCGGCCTGTCCAACTGGCGTGTCGTCACCCAGGAGATGATCGATCAGTTCGCCGCGGCGACGGACGATCACCAGTTCATCCACACCGACCCCGAGCGCGCGGCCCGAGAAACGCCCTATGGCGGCACCATCGCGCACGGCTTCCTGTCGCTGTCGCTGCTGTCGACCATGGTGTTCGAAGCCGTGCCACGGCTCGAGGGGTCTGCCATGGGCGTGAACTTCGGCTTCGAGCGCATCCGTTTTCTGGCACCGGTGCGATGCGGCGCCCGCATCCGCGCCCGTTTCGTTCTCGCCGCGATCAAGCTGCGCCCATCGGGCATTGCCGAGGTCAACTACGATGTCTCCGTGGAGATCGAGAACTCGATGAAGCCCGCTCTCACCGCGCATTGGCTGACACTGGCGATGCCAGACCGGACAAAGGACGACTGACCGGTCTGGCGGTTTCCTGCAATCTCATCAAAGCGACACAGGGCCGTTCAGCACCCGACAGGCGCTGCCACCTTTCAAGAGAAGAGTCGCCGGCATTAACGTTACAAGCCTTAAGAGAATTGCCTGCCCGCTTCGCGGAAGCTATTCATCAAAATAAATAGCGTGTCATTTCAGATTGTTGACCGCGTTCCCGTTATTTCGAGAGTTTTCATGACCGTCAGTTCAAACGCCCCGCCAGAAGAAAAAGCTCCAAGAAACCCGTATGCAGATCGTGAAAGCCTCGAGTTCAATTTCCGCGCCAAGCGATTTCAAAACGTCCGTCCGCTTATCGAGGATGCCCTTGCCGAGAAACGGCAGATCAGAATTCTCGACCTCGGAGGAACCGAAGAATACTGGAAGATCGGTGCGGATTTTCTGAACCATCACCGTCAGAAGTTGAAGATCACGCTCCTCAACCTTGAAGCGGAACAGGTGGAGGACACGGAAATGTTCCACGCGCTTTCAGGTGACGCTGCCGATCCGGACCTTTTTGCCGGAGAGCGGTTCGATTTCGTTCATTCGAACTCTGTCGTGGAGCACGTTGGAAGCTGGGAACGCATGATGCAGTTCGCCGAGAACACGAAGCGGCTCTCTCGGCGCTATTTCGTGCAGACCCCGAACTTCTGGTTTCCCTTCGAACCGCATTTTCGCATGCCCGGGTTTCAGTATCTTCCCAAGGCAGCCAGGATCGCACTCGTACAGCGCTTTCAACTGGGTTTTTTCCCGCGCACTCCCGACCCGGAAGAAGCCTGCGATCTGGTTGAGCACAACACGCTCATCTCCACGCGGCAGATGCGGCGATTATTCGATGACGGCCATATAGTGCTCGAGAAATTCGCCTTCCTGAACAAGTCGATCATGGCCATGCGCACGCACTGAGCGCGGCATCAATATCTCCCGTCCCGGGTTCCATCAGGTGGCAGGGAAACCAGGAACAGGGACGATAGAAGGGCCGGAAGCGGCCGACGTTCCGACCCTCGAGGGCAGTTCAGCGTTTCATGGAAACGCAGCTCCGCTCCATCTGTCTTTGCGCATTCACGCGAGGGTCAGGGGACTCTACCCCACCACAAAATGCTCAAAAGCCCCTACTCTTCCTTCTGGGCCTGAACGTCATGCTCGGGTGCCGCCGAGACCAGTTCGGATGCGGTCGACTGCACCAAAAGCAGATAGCGCTCATACTGGATCAGCACATCGTGAATGATCTGATCGCGTGTCATGCCCATGATGTCGTACCCCCTGCTGCCGCTCGAAAACTGGGTGCGGGCCTCATAACGCAAGCCGGACCGCGCCGCATCGAAGGCCGAGAACGCCGGCAGTTTCTGCGAAGCCGGAGTCACCCCGTAAACGAAGTTGCGCATGTCGTCGGCCGGCGATGTGAGCGCGATCGCGCCGCTTTCCTCTTCCTCCACAAAGGCTTCACGCCCCCGCTCGGTCAGTTCCCTCGCCACCTGCTCCAGTGCGGGCTTCACGTCCTTGTGGATGAAGGCGAGCGTTTCCTTCTCACTCGGCGCATGCAGCATCAGCCCCAGCCTGCGCTGCCATGTGAGCCCGGAGGCGGGATAGGCCGGGGCCACCTGCGGCACTGCGGCGTGGGCTTCGCGCTGCGCCAGGTCAGCCCGCATGCCGACATAGAGCGCCCAGACCAGCGCAAGCATGACAAAGGTGAACGGCAACGCACTGGCAATGGTTGCCGACTGCAGCGCGCCGAGGCCACCGGCCAGAAGAAGGGATGCGGCAACCAGCCCCTCCAGCGCGCACCAGAAGACACGCTGCAGGGTCGTCGTTTCCGTCTCACCGCCGGCTGCGATCGTGTCGATGACGAGAGAACCGGAATCCGACGAAGTGATGAAGAAGATCGCCACGAGCGCAACTGCCAGTGTCGATGTGAGGCCGGTAAGCGGCAGATAGGTGAAGAACTGGAAAAGACCGACTGACACATCCCTGGCAACTTCGGCACCCAGCTCACCAGCGGCGATGCCGGTGTCCACGAAGATCGCCGTGTTGCCGAACACCGTCATCCAGAAAAAGGTAAAACCCGCCGGGATGAACAGCACTGCCGTTACGAACTCACGCACGGTGCGCCCGCGTGAAATGCGAGCGATGAACATGCCGACGAATGGTGACCAGGAGATCCACCATGCCCAGTAGAAAAGGGTCCAGCCGTCGATCCAGGGGGTCGGTTCATATGCGTAGATGTTGAAGGTGCGCAGAACGAGCGTGTCGAGGTAGAGGCCGATATTCTGGACGAAGTCCCGAAAGAGATCAGCCGTTGGCCCGACAATCAGAACGAAGATCATCAGCAGGACTGCGACAATCAGATTGGTCTCGGACAGAATGCGCACCCCCTTGTCGAGCCCCGTAACCACCGAGATGGTGGCAAAGGCGGTGATGACCGCGATCAGCGGCAGCTGCACCCAGGGGGCGATGGGCAGGCCGATCAGATAATTGAGACCGGCATTGATCTGGGTAACGCCGAGTCCGAGCGACGTGGCGATACCGAACATGGTGCCGACGATGGCAAAGATATCGACCGCATGGCCGATGGGACCGTTGATCCTGTCCTTCAACAGCGGATAGAGGCCTGAACGGATCGTAAGCGGCAGATTGTAGCGATAGCCGAAATAGGCGAGCGACAGGCCAACCACGGCGTAGATGGCCCAGGCATGAATGCCCCAGTGGAAGAAGGTGACCGTCATGGCTTCACGCATCGCGGCGATGCTGCCGGGTTCCGCGGTGGGTGGCGCAAGAAAATGCGTCATCGGCTCCCCGACCGCATAAAACATCAGCCCGATGCCCATGCCTGCAGCAAAGAGCATGGCAACCCAGGAATGATATTTGAACTCGGGTTCGGAATCGTCCGGGCCCAGCTTCAGCCTGCCGAACTGCCCGAAAGAAAACAGAAGCACCGCCGCCAGAAAAATGCCAACAGCAAGGAGATAGAGCCAGCCGAAGCTCGCCAGGATGCTGCTCTGCAGTGCGGAGAACAGCTCCCCTGCCCGACCGGGAAAAACGATGCCGATCAAAAGAAACACGGCGATGATGGAGACCGCACCGAAAAAGACCGGCGGGTTGATGACAAAGCGATTAAACATGGGGATTACTTTTTGCGCTCCCGTTTTCGAAATGGCGGATGGCGCTCTCAAGCAGTGGCTCGCACGGAGTATGGCCGTTCCCTGAATGGCTGGAACACGGCCGCGGAGCGCCGGCGGCAGGCGCCCTGTTTCTGGGGTCCATGACCCGGTTTGTCAATGACAGGCAGCTCCAGAAGCTGCGCATGCCCCTGCAGCCGGCAAGGGAAAACGTTCGTTCAGAGAACCCCGCATGCCCGAATGAGCTTGAGGAGCCGCGGCAGCGAGGGTTGTGTGTTCATCGCGCACCATGTTTCGCGCGCTTCACCGCCATAACTTTCCTTGTGTCTGGCGAGAGACTGGGTCGGATAGACAAGCTTCTGGGCAATCGGATTGGTGTAGATGAACCGGAAAGCGCGACGGGTCAGCCAGTCCTTCTGGAACTCCTGATCCTCGATCTTGTGGAAGGGCATGAGGCCGAGATAAAGCTTCGGCACCCCTTCGGCCTGAAAGGTTTCCACGGCGCGGCGCACCAGAAAGTAAGCAGCCAGCGGATCCGTATCGGGCAGCCAGCGCCGCGTGGCCGAAAGGTAGCCGACCAGCCTGTCATCCTCATAGAGCGGATCGAAGAAGGCGAAAGCGACCGGCTGATCGTGCTGGTCGAGAATGAAAAACTTGCGGACATCCGCCTCGTCGCGCAGCTGAATCGGGCGCACAAGGAAGGAAAGCTCACGCCGTTTCGTGGTGCGGGTTCGCCGCCAGCCAAGTGAAATCGCCTCCACGCGTTTCGGGTCGAGCCCGGCAACGGGAACCTCCTCGACACGGCATCCCATGCGCGTGAACCGGTTGGTTGCCGTGCGGAAACTGCGCCGCGACGGGCCTGCGAATTCATATGTCTGAAGGTCGATCAGGCTTTCGATACCCAGCGCGTTCACGAAGAACCCGCTCGACGACAGGAGTTCTGCCATGGGGCGCGAGACCTGCCAGAAGGTGACATCCTGTCTGGCCACAACAAAGGCGGCCAGCAGCTCAGGCCAGAGAGCGCGCGGCGCCAGGGGATCGGCCAGCGCATAGGCCGTGCGGCCCACCATGCGATACGCGATGACGCCGTGCTCATTGCCGAAGTAGCGCAGCCCGGGCTGATGCGCGACCGAATAGGCCAGCACGAAATTACCGTGCCGGCGAAGTAGCGCATGGCGCTGGTCAGCGGAGAGGAGAGCGTTGTCGCTCAGGCGATCAAAACTGGACAAGCGAGATATCTGGTTCACGGCGAAGAATCATGTTCCGCGCCCCCACGGATGGAGGGATGCCACGCATTGCCCGACGTGACAAGCCGATTGACAATAAAGAAACCAATCAGTTATTTTATTGTCAATTGGAGATTCGTCATGCCCGCATCCCCCGCAACCATTGCACCCGTTCAGCCCGAAGCCGCACCGGAAACGGCGGATGAGCGTATCCTCTTCGCACTAAAGACGAAGGGGGCGATGACGGCCCAGCGGCTCGCGCACTTCCTGAAGATATCGTCCGTTGCCGTGCGCAAGCAGCTTTCACGGCTGGAGGAAAGCCATCTGGTGCAGTTTCAGGAGGAAGCGCGTGGGCCCGGACGTCCGGAGCGTGTGTGGCGCCTGACAGAAAAAGGCCATGGCCGTTTCCCCGACAGTCATTCGGACCTGACACTGGACCTGATCAGCTCGATCCGCCGCATTTTTGGTGAAGAAGGCCTCGACAGGCTAATCGGGCAGCGCGAACAGACAATGAAGACGTCTTACGAAAACGCGGTGAACGCGCATTCCGATCTTGAGGAGCGTGTCGTCGCGCTGGCCCGTATCCGCGCCCGCGAGGGCTACATGGCCGAAGTCGAACCGCTCGACGACGGCGCCTTTCTTCTGATCGAAAACCACTGCCCGATCTGCGCAGCCGCAACAGCCTGCCAGGGCTTTTGCCGTTCCGAACTCAGCGTTTTCAAGGCCGTGCTCGGACCGCAGACACGGGTCGAGCGCACGGACCATATCCTGGCGGGCGCACGTCGCTGCGCCTACCGCATAGAAGCACGTTCAGGCGACTGAACCCGATTTACCGAGGCACATCATGACCAATGCACACACCGAGGCACCGCTCGGCAATGCCGGCTGGGCGGCGATCCTGAAAACCGGCCAGCTCGGCCAGTTCGCGCTCCTTTGTCTCGGCATCTGGCTCCACGCCGCCGACACGCTGCTCGTCGCAACGGCAATGCCGGCGGCGGTTGCTGAGATCGGCGGCGACCGGCTGGTGAGCTGGACGCTATCGCTCTACCTGCTGGGCTCGATCATATCCGCTGCCGCAGCCGCCCTTGCGGCAACGGCGATCGGCCTCCGCCGCGCCTTTGTGATCGCGGCCCTCATTTACACGGTGGGCTGTGCCATCAGCGCGCTCGCACCCAACATGCCGGTCATGCTGCTTGGCCGTTTTGGCCAGGGCGTTGGCGGCGGCCTTCTGGTCGCGCTCACATATGTTGCGATCCAGCGTCTTTTCCCGGAAGAGATGTGGCCGCGCCTGATCGCCCTGATGTCGGCCATCTGGGGGGCGTCGGCCTTTTGCGGCCCCATGATCGGCGGCTTCTTCGCCGATCTCGGCCTGTGGCGCTGGGGATTCTGGACCTTTGCGATCCAGGCGCTGCTGCTCGCGGTTCTGGTGCCAATGTTCCTGCGTCCGACGAGGGGCGCATCGGAAGCGGCTCAGCGCTTTCCCCTGGTGCGGCTTGTGCTTCTCTCGCTTGCCGTTCTGGCTGTTGCGACAGCGGGCATTTACGTGACACCCGGCATCTCGCTGCCTCTGGTGGCAGCGGGTGCGGCACTGTTCTTCCTCTTCCTGAAACGCGATGGAAGCCGTGCGACCGACAAAATGTTCCCGACACGCGCATTCGATATTCGCACGCCTGTGGGCGCCGGCTTCATCGCCAATCTGACGCTTGGCACAGCGGCCATGTCCTTCACCGTCTATGGCCCATTCCTCCTCCAGCGCATTCACGGCATGTCGGCGCTCGGTGCAGGCTATGTGATGGCGGCAGAAGCCGTTGCCTGGAGCTCGACGGCGATCCTTTTCGCCGGCGCGAACGAGGCAGGAGAGCGGCTTGTAATGAAAACCGGCGCCCTGCTTATCCTGCTGGCTGTTGCGCTGCTCGGTCCCGCCATGGCGGAAGGACCTGTCTGGGCCATCGTGCTGCTTTCGCTCGCACAGGGCGCGGGTTTCGGCATGCTCTGGGGATTTCTTATCCGCCGCGTGGTTGCCGCCGCGCCCGAGCACGAGCGTGACAGCGCGTCCGCGGCCATGCCGACAACGCAGCAGATCGCCTTCGCACTTGGTGCCGCCCTCGCAGGCATCGTCGCCAACATGGCCGGCTTCGCCGAAGGCGGCACGGTGGAAGCCATGCAGGCCGTGGCGCTCTGGGTGTTTGTCAGCTTCGTGCCACTGGCCGCCTTTGGCGCGGCTGCCGCCTGGCGCATTGCAAACCGGAGGGCTGAGAAGGGTTAGCGATCTCTTCTTGGACGCCCCGTGTGCGTGGTGGAGGTCACGGACACGGGGTCGCTGGCTGGAAACGTATCCTCGAGACCTTCGTCAAGTTCCTCTTCAAGCTCCTCGGCATTCAGCTTCCTCTTCTGAGGCTTTTTGGCAAACTCTCCCGGCGCCCCGGTGCGGGTCGTGCGCGTGACGGAAACCGGGTCGCTTGCCGGGAAACTGTCTTCTAAACCCTCCTCCAGTGCTTCCTCTTTGGCGGCACGCTCACTCTCGGTCTCGGGTTTCGGCTTCTTGGGATCAGGCTGCATCGAGGTCATCCTTTTTCGGATCAATGCCCAAACAGCCGCTTCGGTTCCGCTCGTCTGCAACTATCGATCGCGCGCGGCTGCCTCCAGAAGCATGAAAACATAGTCGGAAAAAGAGCGCCAGCATTCCACCCGGAAAGCGTCCCCCTCCGTACGCCACAGGATGATTTCAGCCTTGCCGAAGACCGTGCGGGAGCACGCGCCGACGGGAAAGGCATCAGGCGACAGGTCCTGTGGGCAACCGGCATTGAGCACCGCTTCGGCGCGCGAACCCGAGACGAGAACAGCCGTGTTGCGATGCGAAACGTCCACGGCGGAATGAAATGCCCTGATCCCGGCACATGCCCCGAGCAGATCAGCCTCGTTCTCGTCGATCACCAGCCATTCGTCCGGGCCGAGCCAGAGAGCGGCACGGCCATCCTTCGCGCTGGACGTTTTCGGGCGCTGCGGCAGATCGAGACCCAGGGTCTTCGAAAGAGACTTCACCGCAGTTTTCGGCGCACGCAGCGAAAGCCGCGTGGCCGGCTCCGCACGCACCAGCGTGATGCCTTCATCGTTGAGAAAGCGCCCTTCGAGCGCGCTTGCGCGGGCGATTGCGTCAGCCATTGGTGCGCGCTCCCTTCTCGTCAAAGAAAACCGTCGAGGTGACTTCTACCGCGATCGCGCCAACGGGCATCGGCACGTAGAGGGTTTCGCCCATCCGCTCGTGACCGCCCTCAACCAGCGCCAGCGCAATGGAATGGCCGCAATTCTCCGACCAGTAGGAGGAGGTGACGTGGCCCAGCATGGGCACGGGAACCGGGGCGTCCGGATCTGCCACGATCTGCGCGCCCTCTTCCAGAACCGTTTTCGGGTCACGCGTCCTGAGGCCCACAAGCTGTTTGCGACCGGGAGCCACGAGGTCCGGGCGCATCAGCCCGCGCATGCCGACAAAATCCGTCTTCTTCTTGCCGATGGCCCAGGAAAGCCCCGCATCATGCGGCGTGACGGTGCCATCCGTCTCCTGCCCGACAATGATGAAGCCTTTTTCGGCGCGCAGCACATGCATGGTCTCCGTGCCATAAGCGCAGGCGCCGTGCTTTTCACCTTCCGCCCAGACGGCCTCCCACACGGCGCGGCCATAATCGGCCGGCACATTGATCTCGAAACCGCGCTCGCCGGTGAACGACATGCGGAAAAGCCTGGTGGGAACGCCGCAGATCAGCCCCTCCCGCACCGACATGTGCGGCATCGCCTCGTCGGCAAGGTCGATCCCCTCCACCAGCGGGGCGATGATGTCGCGGCTTTTCGGCCCCTGAACGGCGATAACCGCCCATTGCTCGGACGTGGAGGTCAGATAGACCTTCAGATCGGGGAATTCGGTCTGGAGATAGTCTTCCATGTGGTTGAGCACGCGCGGTGCGCCGCCGGTCGTGGTGGTCACGTGGAAGCGGTCTTCGGCAAGCCGCCCCACCACGCCGTCATCATAGATGAACCCGTCCTCGCGCAGCATGACGCCATAGCGACAGCGCCCGACACCGAGCTTCTGCCACGGGTTCGTGTACATCAACTCCATGAAACGCGCGGCATCCGGCCCGACGACCTCGATCTTGCCGAGCGTGGTGGCGTCGAAAATGCCCGCACTCTGGCGCACCGTGCGGCACTCGCGGGCGACGGCTGCATGCATGTCCTCGCCGGCCTGCGGAAAATACCAGGCGCGTTTCCACTGGCCGACATCCTCGAACACGGCCCCGTGCGCCTCGGCCCAGTCGTGCATGGGCGTGCGCCGCACCGGCTCGAACAGACGCCCCTTGCCGTGCCCCACAAGCGCACCGAAAGTGACGGGCGTGTAGGGTGCACGGAACGTGGTGAGCCCCACTTCGGGGATGGGCCTGCCCAGCATCTCGGCGGCGATGGCGAGACCGTGCATGTTGGACGTCTTGCCCTGATCGGTCGCCATGCCGGTGGTGGTGAAACGCTTGACGTGCTCGATGGAGCGCATGCCCTCGCGCACCGCCTGGCGGATGTCCTTCGCGGTCACGTCGTTCTGGAAATCGACAAAGGCCTTGGCCGTGCTTTCGGCTCCAGCCCCCTCGCCCGCACCCAGCATGCCGCCGGACCAGCGCTCGGTGCTGCGGGCGGAAAGCTTTGGTAGCTTGCGGGCCGCGCCGCCGGCAGCCTCATGCCCGGCCTTCAGGGCCTCGGCCACCGTCTCGCCCAGATCGACCGTGCCGGCGCATCCGCCAACCGAGACCAGCTCCTGCACCGCCTGGCCGGGAAGGAAGCGCTGCGTTTCTGCATCGAAGGCAAGTTTGCCGCGTGACTGCGAAAAGAGATGAACGGCTGGCGTCCAGCCGGACGAGGTCAGAAGCGCGTCGCAGGCGATCGTGCGCTCCGCACCGCCTGAAACCGGTCGTACCTTTATGGATGAAACCCTGAGCCGCCCGCCCGTGCCGGTGACGGCATGCCCCGTCAGGCACTCGATGCCAAGCCGTCGCGCCTCTTCCACATGCGGCCCTTGCGGATCGGGCCGACAATCGACGATGGCGGCAATGCTCACGCCCGCGCGTTTCAGATCGACAGCGGCCTGCCAGGCGCTGTCTTCCGCCGTGTAGACCGCCACATTGCGCCCCACCGTGACGCCGAAATGGTTCAGATAGGTGCGGGCGGCGGACGCCAGCATGGTGCCCGGCCGGTCGTTGTCGGGAAACACCATGTGCCGCTCGATGGCCCCGGTGGCAAGCACGACGCGCTTTGCCCGTACCTGCCAGAGCCGCTCGCGCGGCTGATCGGTGGCCGGGCTGACCAGATGATCGGTCAGCCGCTCGACGAGCCCGACCATGTTCTGCGCGTAATAGCCGAAACCCGTCGTGCGGGTGAGAAGCCGGACATTGTCGCGCGCAGCGAGATCCGCCGTCACGGCCTGCGCCCAGTTCCAGCCGGGCATGCCCTCGATCATCGCGCCGGTCTCATAGCGCAGCGCGCCGCCCGTTTCCGCCTGTTCGTCGGCCAGAATGACCCGCGCGCCGGCATCGGCGGCAGCAAGCGCTGCGGAAAGCCCGGCAGCCCCGCCGCCGATGACCAGCACGTCGCAATGGGCGAAACGGTTTGCGTAACAGTCGGGATCAGGCCGGTCGGGCGCTTCGCCAAGACCGGCAGCGCGCCGAATGAAGGGCTCGTAAACCCGCTCCCAGGCAGCCTTCGGCCACATGAACGTCTTGTAGTAGAAGCCGGCAGAGAAGAAGGGCGAAGCCAGATCGTTGAGCGCGCCGACATCGAAGGAGAGCGAGGGCCAGCGGTTCTGTGACACCGCGTCGAGCCCCTCATGGATTTCCTGAACGGTGGCCCGCACATTGGGCGCCCTGCGCGCGGCATCACGATGGACGCCGACCAGCGCATTGGGTTCTTCCGCACCGGCAGAGACCATGCCGCGCGGGCGGTGATATTTGAAGGAGCGACCGACCAGATGCACGCCATTGGCAAGCAGGGCCGATGCGAGCGTGTCGCCGCGCAGCCCCTCGAAGGACTTGCCGTCGAAGGTGAAACGAACGGGATCGGCCTTGCCAAGCCGACCGGCGGTGGCGATGCGGAAGGGCTGGGTCATCACTTGCCCTCCCCGCCGAGATCGGGCTTCGGTTCGCCGGCCTTATAAGTCGTCAGAAACCGGTCCGACACGGTGTCGCGCGCGGCATTGAAAAACCGGGCGCAGCCATGGATGTGCCGCCAGCGTTCATAGACGATGCCCTTGGGGTTTGAGCGAATGAAGAAGAAGCGCTCGAAATCTTCATCCGACAGTTCGGCCATGTTTTCAGGCCGGGCGATATGCGCCTCGCCGGCATGGCGGAACTCCAGCTCCGGCCGGTCTTCTTCGCAATAGGGGCAGTGAATGAGAAGCATGAGCTCAGATCCGCCTCTTGGTGGCAGCCGTGCGGGGATCGCCGGTATTGGGCGTGCCCGCGGGTTCGATCAATAGAAGATGCGCTTCCTCCTCGGCCACAGGGCAATGTTCAACGCCTTTAGGGACGACAAACAGCTCCCCGGGCCCAAGCTCCACATCGCTTTCGCGCATGCGGATGGTGATCCGTCCCTTGAGAACCAGAAAAAAGTCATCCGTTTCCTCGTGCGAATGCCAGACGAATTCGCCTTTGACCTTCACCACAAGGAGATCGTTGCCGTTGTAGGAGCCGACAATTCTTGGCGACCAGTGTTCGCTAAAAAGCGACAGCTTCTCCGAGAGGTTGACGGCTTTCATGCAAAATCTCCTGCGGTTTTGCTTTAGTGCGCCACGGCGGCGGCCGCGGCCTCGTCGATGAGCCGCCCGGACCGGAACCGCTCCAGCGTGAAGGGCGCGTTGATGGGATGCGGCTCGTCGCGCGCGACGGTGTGGGCAAAGACATGTGCCGAACCCGGCGTCGCCTTGAAGCCACCCGTGCCCCAGCCGCAATTGACATAGAGCCCCTTCACCGGGGTTTTGGCCAGAATGGGCGAACGGTCGGGCGTGACATCGACAATGCCGCCCCAGGACCGCAGCATCTTCATGCGGGTGAAGATCGGAAACATCTCGCAGATGGCGTCGAGCGTGTGCTGGATGATGTGCAGCCCGCCGGTCTGCGAATAGGACGTGTATTGATCGGTGCCTGCCCCGATGACCAGTTCGCCCTTGTCGGACTGGGAGATGTAGGCGTGAACCGTGTTGGACATGACCACGCAGGGGAAGACCGGCTTGACCGGTTCCGACACGAGTGCCTGAAGCGGGTAGGATTCCAGCGGCACCTGAACGCCCGCCATCTGCATCAGCACCGAGGAATGGCCGGCGGCGACAACGCCAACTTTCTTCGCACCGATGGTTCCGCGCGTGGTCTCCACACCGGTAACGGCCCCGTCAGGCCCGCGATTGATGCCGGTGACCTCGCAGTTCTGGATGATGTCGATGCCGCGCGCGGCGGCTGCCCGCGCATAGCCCCAGGCAACCGCATCGTGGCGGGCCGTGCCGCCGCGCCGCTGGAGAGCCGCGCCCATGACCGGATAGCGCGCCTCACGCGAAATGTTGAGCGGCGGGCAATAGGCCTTCGCCTCTTCGGGCGTCAGCCACTCATTGTCCACGCCGTTCAGTCGGTTGGCATGGATATGGCGCTTGAACACCTGCACATCGTGCACATTGTGCGCCAGCATCATCACGCCGCGCGGCGAATACATGACGTTGTAGTTCAAATCCTGCGAAAGCCCGTCCCAGAGCTTCACGGAATGATCGTAGATGCCCGCGCTCTCGTCATAGAGATAATTGGAGCGGATGATGGTGGTGTTGCGGCCGGTGTTGCCGCCGCCGAGCCAGCCCTTTTCCAGCACGGCGACATTGGTGATGCCGTGCTCTTTTGCAAGATAATAGGCCGTTCCAAGCCCATGGCCGCCGGCACCGACGATGATGACGTCGTAATTCTTCTTCGGTTCGGGAGAGGACCACTGTTCCGGCCAGCCCCTGTGGCCACGCATGGCCTCGCGGGCGATGGCGAAGACGGAATATTTGCGCATGGGCCTCTCCGCAATGCAGGCAGCGCGCCGCAGCCGGGCGCCTTCAGACACAGCCTAGCAGTAGCGAAATCCCGCGCAATGGTTTGCGCTGATTGCGACGGCAATTGCCGTTTTGCGCCAAGCGTCGTTGTCATTCCTTTCGTCTGGCCCCCGTCTGGCCTCCCCTCTGGCCTCTCGTCTGGTTTCGGGTGGCTGACACGCCGCATTGCTGAGAGTTTCGCATCACCCCGGCAATGCCGGCAGCGTGAAACGGAAGGACACCAGATGACATCGCTAAAAGAGAAAGTCGCCATCATTACCGGCGCAAGTGCCGGTATCGGTCGGGCGGCAGCCAGGCTGTTCGCCCAGCACGGCGCCAAGGTCGTCGTTACAGCACGGCGGCAGGCAGAACTGGACACACTTGTCGGCGAGATCGAAGCGAATGGAGGCGAAGCCATCGCGCTTGCCGGCGATGTGCGCGAGGATGCTCACAATCAGAAACTTGTCGCAGCCGCAGAAAGCCGCTTTGGAGGTCTCGACATCGCCTTCAACAATGCCGGCGCTGTCGGCCCGCTGGTGCAGATCGACGCACTTGAACGCTCGGACTGGAACGATGTGATCGAAACCAATCTGAGCTCCGCCTTTTCGGCTGCCCGATACCAGGTACCAGCCATGAGGCGCCGCGGCGGCGGTTCGCTGATCTTTACGTCGAGCTTCGTTGGTCATGAGACCGCAGGCATGCCTGGCATGGCGGCCTATGCGGCGAGCAAGGCCGGGCTCGTCGGCCTCGTTAAATCGCTGGCATCGGATCTCGGGCACGAAGCCATTCGCGTGAATGCCCTTCTTCCCGGCGGGACCGACACCAGAATGGCCACGTTCGAGAACGAGGAACAGCGCGCCTTCGTCGAAAACATGCATGCGTTGAAACGCATCGCACGTCCCGAAGAGATCGCCCAGACGGCACTCTTCCTCGCTTCGGACGCCTCGAGCTTCACGACCGGCACAGCCATGCTGGCCGATGGCGGCGTTGCCATCAGCAAGGTCTGACGGGGCGCGCTATCGATGCTGGCGAAAACGTTTCGCCAGCATCCAGCCATGGGCAAGGAAAAGAAGCGAGATATAGAGCTCGCGCACCTCGGACAGCTCGTAGCCATCCACCATGTCGACGCCGCGAATGATGAACACCAGCTTGGAGATCACATAGACGGCGGCAAGGGCGATGGCGGCGAGGCGCAGCTCGAAGGATTTGAGCTGACGAACGATGTCGAGACAGATCAACAGCCCCAGAAAGAACCAGACCTGATAGGGCACGATGTTCCAGGATTCGAACATCAGCGACGCCACGGGCAGCCCGAAAAGCGCGAAGATGCGCGGCGGTAGATAAGGCTCCACCTGGGCGAAGAGACCGCCCGCACCACGCGGCCAGCACCAGGGCAGGACCACAAAGCAGAAGATCGCGCTCGTGTAGTAGATGGCCTCGAACTGGTAGGTGTAGAAATTGTGGATGTTGGTTTCGTTCTGGATGTTCTTGCTGAAGAGCTCGGGCGTGGCCCAGCCAAGCCAATGCTGCCCCCACGACATCTCTTCCATCAGAATGAGAAACACCACGCCTGCCATGCCGGCCAGCACCAGCCACGGCGGGAAAACACCGAGCAGACGCGCCCCGCGCATGCCACGCGCGCGCCACGCAGCGATAAGGAAACTGACGACCGCGGCAACAAGCAGGGCTTCGGTGGCCATGCCAAGCGGCTGCATCTCGCGGACAAAGTCGTTCAACGCCGTGGGAACAAAATGAACGGCCGCTGCAACCATCAGAAGAAATGCGCCGGCAGCACCAGTGGCCCAGAACGCCTGCGCGCGGTCCCCTTTTGCCCGGACCAAGGCACCCATGGCCGGTTTTAAAGCAAAAAAGAGGAGGAGCGCTGCCAGGAAGGAAAAGCCGATCCGGGCGCGGCCAAAGAGCGTGAAATCAGGGTCGCCCTTGCGCAGCAGGCCATATCCATGGACGAGTTCGCCATAGACGGCCGAACCTACGACCAATATGAAAGCGCCCATGCCGAAACCAAGTCTCAACAGACTTGCCTCCAGGCCAGTGCCGGCCCGCCCGTCCCCTTCCGACATGTGGATATACTCCAATATAGAAAAACACGTTTGTGTAGTGTTCTTTCCTTTTCTCTACGTTAACGTGAACCCCCGAAGGAAGCGGGCGAAGGAAAAATTCACAAGAAATAGCTCGACAGAAATAGAGGCTTCTGCTATGAGCCAGCGCTATTCGCGGCAAAATATGGCTGCGGGAGCCTCTGCCCATGGGCGGAGGAAAACCAGAATTCACATTTGAAAATTAGAAGACCAACGTTCTGACAGGAAACCCACGTGCAGGTACTCGTCCGCGACAACAATGTTGATCAGGCGCTTCGCGCGCTGAAGAAGAAAATGCAGCGCGAAGGCATCTTCCGCGAGATGAAGATGCGTGGGCACTATGAGAAGCCGTCAGAAAAGCGCGCGCGCGAAAAGGCTGAAGCCGTGCGCCGCGCACGCAAGCTGGCGCGTAAGCGCGCTCAGCGCGAAGGTCTCGTCGGCGGTCGTCCGGGCGCACGCTGATAGCGCCCATCTTTCGACGATTTCTGTCTATAACGAACGCGGTACGATCTTTTGGTCGTGCTGCGTTTTCGCATATCCGATGACTCTTTGCATGGGTACGGCAATGGCTTGGTTTGGTACTCGGGTTATGGCATTAAATGGCATGACTTTTTTCGATACGCCCTCCCCCCGCTTTTCGCGCAATGCGCTTGCCGGTCTCGCCCTCGCTGCACTTGTGCCGCTGACAGCCTGCCAGACCTCCACAAACCCGGCAACGGATCTGAGCCGCATCGACACCGCTCAGGGCTCTGCGGAAAACATCAATTCGTTGAGCGCGGTCATCCAGCGCACTCCCAATGAGCCGGAAGCCTACAATATGCGCGGTGCAGCTTACGGTCGTGCGGGGCGCTATCAGGATGCTCTGAAGGATTTCGACAAGGCGATCTCGCTCAACCCGCGCTCGCCCAACACCTATGCCAACCGTGCACTGATCCATCGCTACACGGGCAACAACCAGCAGGCGCTTGCGGACTACAATCAGGCGATCTCGCTCGATCCAAACTACGACACGGCCTATATCGGGCGTGCAGAGATCTATCGCCTGTCGGGACGCTCCACGGATGCACTTGCCGATCTGGAACGCGCCATCCAGCTCGATACCACGGATCCGCGCGCCTATTACCGTCGCGGTCTTCTTTATCAGGCAAGTGGCCAGCACCAGTTTGCGATCGAGGATTTCGCGAAAGCGATCTCACTCGCACCCGACGCGCCCTATGGCTACAACGGCCGGGGCCTCTCCTATCTGGCGCAGGGGGATGACGAGAACGCATTCTCCGACTTCAATACCGCCATTCGGCTTGACGATGATCTGGCAGAAAGCTGGGCGAACCAGGCGCTCGTATACGAGAAGCGCGGCGACAAGGCGAAGGCTGCCAAATCCTATGCCCGAGCGCTACAGCTTGACCCGGAATACATGCCGGCACGCGACGGCCTGGCCCGGACACGCATCTGATTACTTATTATTGTCAGGGCCTTAGCCCCGGCTCTTTGCTCCGGGGCCTTTGGTTGTCTTCACGAAAAATCACGCAAATTAATCTGGAACCTTCCTCGCTGTGACGGGTTTTGAGCCCGGACCACGAAAGGAGTTTCAGTGATGAAAAAAGTAATCATTCTCGCTTCCGTCCTGACGGCTGCAGCCGCCACCCCGGCACTCTCACAGCAGCGTGTCGAAGTCGGTGTTCTCGACTGCGTGATAGAAGGCGGCGCGGGCGTGGTGATCGCCTCCTCCCAGGAACTGGCCTGTACCTTCGAGCCTGCCGATGAGAACCGCCCGCCCGAAACCTATGTCGGCGTGGTGAACAAGTTCGGCCTCGATGTCGGCGTCAAGGATGCCACGCAGATGCAGTGGCTGGTTCTGGCTCCCACGGCCGATGCCTACGCGCCGGGCGCGCTTGAGGGCGACTATGCCGGCGTCAGCGCAGAAGTGGCAGCGGGCCTCGGCGCAGGCGCGAACATCCTCGTCACCCAGGACAGCGAAAGCCTGATGCTGCAGCCCATCAGTGTTGAAGGCAAGACCGGCATCAATGTCGCGCTGGGTGTGAGCGAGTTTCAGTTGCGCTCGACTGCCGCTGCCGAGTGATCATTCCCCTGCCCCACCCGACAGCAAAAAAGCCCGGCTTCACGCCGGGCTTTATTTTTTTGTGTTATCTTCTTCGAGGTCAGTGATCCATCGCCTTGACGATGTCTTCCGTCATTTTCTTGGCGTCGCCCAGAAGCATCATCGTGCCATCCTTGTAGAACAGCGTGTTGTCGATGCCGGCATAGCCGGAGCCGAGCGAGCGCTTGACGAAGAGACAGGTGCGCGCCTTGTCCACGTCGAGGATCGGCATACCGTAGATCGGCGAGGACTTGTCGTCGCGCGCGGCCGGATTGGTGACGTCGTTGGCGCCGATCACATAGGCAACGTCTGCCTGGGCGAACTCGGAGTTGATGTCTTCGAGCTCGAACACCTCGTCATAGGGCACCTGCGCCTCGGCGAGCAGCACGTTCATGTGACCGGGCATGCGGCCTGCGACCGGGTGAATGGCGTATTTCACCTCGACACCGGCTTCCTTCAGCTTGTCGGCCAGCTCGCGCAGCGCATGCTGCGCCTGGGCAACGGCCATGCCGTAACCGGGTACAATGATGACCTTCTGCGCATTCGCCATCAGATAGGCGGCGTCATCGGCGGAGCCCTGCTTGACCGTACGATCCATATCGTCGTCTGCGGCAGCGGCCGTCTCGCCGCCGAAGCCGCCGAGAATAACCGAGATGAAGGACCGGTTCATGCCCTTGCACATGATGTAGGACAGGATCGCACCGGAAGAGCCAACCAGCGCGCCGGTGATGATGAGCGCGAGATTGCCGAGCGTGAAGCCGATGCCGGCTGCGGCCCAGCCTGAATAGGAGTTGAGCATCGACACGACGACCGGCATGTCCGCGCCGCCGATCGGGATGATGATGAGCACACCGAGCACCAGCGAGGCGGCGACGATCAGCCAGAAGATGGTCGTGCTCTGCGTGGTGACGAGCAGCACGATCAGAACGACCAGCGCGATCGCCAGACCCGCATTCACCACATGGCGCATGGGCAGCAGGATCGGCTTGCCGGACATGCGGCCATCGAGCTTCAGAAAGGCGATGACCGAGCCGGTGAAGGTTATCGCGCCAATGGCGACGCCCAGCGACATCTCGACCAGCGCCTGCGCGTGGATCGCGCCCAGCGTGCCGATGCCGAAGCTCTCCGGCGCATAGAGGGCGGCAGCGGCCACCATGACGGCGGCAAGGCCGACCAGCGAGTGGAACGCGGCCACGAGCTGTGGCATGGCGGTCATGGCGATGCGCTTGGCAATCACCGCGCCGATGCCGCCGCCGATGGCGAGACCGACCACGATCAGCACGAACCCGCCGAAGGAAGGCGTTGCGTAGAGCAGCGTGGTGCCGATGGCGATGGCCATGCCGACCATGCCGTAGACATTGCCCTGACGGCTGGTGGTGGGATGCGACAGGCCCCTCAGCGCGAGGATGAAGAGAATGCCGGAAACGAGGTAGAGGAAGGATGCAAGATTGGCGCTCACGTCACTTGTCCTTCTTCTTGTACATGGCAAGCATGCGGCTGGTCACAAGGAAGCCGCCGAAGATGTTCACCGACGCCAGGATGAGCGCGATGAAACCGAAGCCGGTGGCAAGCCCGGAAGCGGAGATGCCCACGGCCAGCAGCGCACCGACCACGATCACCGAGGAGATCGCGTTGGTGACCGACATCAGCGGCGTGTGCAGCGCCGGCGTCACTGACCAGACCACGTAGTAACCGACGAAAATCGCCAGCACGAAGATGGCGAAGCGGAAGACGAACGGGTCGATCGCCCCGCCGGATGCGCCATGCGCAAGCGCGCCGGCGGCATCGGCGACTTCGGCCGCCTGCATGCCTTCAATGGCGGCACGAACGCTCGCCGCGGCGCTGTCGAGCTGGTCGAGCGCCTTTTCGAGTGCGGTTGGTTCCATCAGGATTCTCCCCCCGATTTGGTTGCGGCAGGCTTATCGGCAGCGCTGGACGCACCAGTCGGCTTTGCTGCCGCTTTCCGGGCCGCTGTTTTCTTCGCCGCCGTGCCTGCTGCCGGCTTGGCAGTGGCCTTGCGCGCCGGTGCCTTGCGGGCTGGCGCCTCTTTCGGCGCAGCGGCCTTGGCAGCGGGCTTTGCGGTGTCGACGAAATTGGGATGCACCACCTTGCCGTCATGGGTGAGCATGGTGGCCTTCACCAGCTCGTCTTCCATATCGACGGCGAGCACCTTCTTCTCCTTGTCGACCATGGTCTCAAGGAAGGTGTAGAGGTTCTTCGCATAGAGCAGCGAAGCGGATGCAGCGACACGACCGGGCACATTAAGATGGCCGATGATCTTCACGCCATTGGCGGTGGAGACGACCTCACCCGCCTTCGCGCCTTCCACATTGCCGCCACGCTCGACCGCGAGATCGACGATGATGGAGCCCGGCCTCATCGACTTCACCATGTCGGCGCTGACAAGGCGCGGCGCGGGCCGGCCCGGAATGAGCGCCGTGGTGATGACGATGTCCTGCTTGGCGATGTGATCGGCGACGAGTTCGGCCTGGGCCTTCTTCTCTTCGTCTGTCAGTTCACGGGCATAGCCGCCCTCACCCGAGGCATCCTTCAGGGCCTCGGTCATGATGAACTTCGCGCCGAGCGACTGGACCTGCTCGCCGGCAGCCGCACGAACGTCGGTGGCGGTGACGACAGCGCCCAGACGGCGCGCGGTGGCGATGGCCTGAAGACCGGCAACGCCAGCGCCCATGACGAACACCTTGGCGGCGGGTACGGTGCCGGCAGCGGTCATCATCATCGGCAGCGCACGGTCATATTCGGCGGCGGCGTCGATCACCGCACGGTAACCGGCAAGGTTTGCCTGCGAGGACAGAACGTCCATGGACTGGGCGCGCGTGATGCGCGGCATGAACTCCATGGCAAAGGCGGTGACGCCTGCAGCGGCCATGGCCGCCACATCGCCCTCATTGCCATAGGGGTCCATGCTGGCGAGAACCAGCGCGCCTTTTTTGTAGGTTTTGACTTCGGCCGGCGTCGGGCGCCGCAGCTTCAGGACGACATCGGCCTTGCCGGCATCCGAAGCCTTGCCGATCTTTGCGCCGGCCTTCTCAAATTCAGCATCGACAATACGCGACTGCTCGCCTGCGTTTTTTTCGACGACAACATCGAAACCCAGGCCCACAAATCGCTTGACCGTTTCAGGAGAGACCGCAACGCGGCCTTCCGTAACGTCAATTTCTTTAGGCACAAATATGCTTTGTCCCACCGTCATATCCTTTCGGTTGGACCGTCCCCCCAATCACGGAGCCGTGGCAACGACCCCACGTCACGGCAAGCGACGCTTTCTAGCGCAGCAACCAGGCGCCGACCACCGAGATCAGAATGAAGAGAACGGTGCTGGAGAAGAAACCAGCGGAGGTGAAGAAACCAAACGCCATCGCCACCAGAATGGCGACGACCACCAGGCTCGAATATTTGATGACGGCCAGGAAAAGATCGTAGGTCTTCTCGTGCTCGGCGTAGTCCATTTCTGCGCCCGTTTCGGCCGGTCCGGCCGGCAAATTCTCTGCCATCTCAAAACCCCATGGGAATAGAATTGGTCTTGGGAGATAGCGAAAAGATGGCTGAAGGGCAATGGGAGGATTGCCGCATGAACAATCCGATGCGCTTTGAAGCGCCCTGAGAGAACGGATTTCGCGAAAACGGTACGGAATGAAGGGGATTCAGCTCACTGAGCGCGCGGCCGTCCGGCTTTTCGCGATGCCGGTCGTGAATCAGGAAAGCCAGCGCTTGCGTCGTTTGTAGTGTTTCACATTGCGGAAGGAGCGCCGTCCCTCGCCGCCGACGCCAAGGTAGAATTCCTTCACGTCTTCGTTCTCGCGCAGCGCCTTCGCCTCACCATCGAGAACGACACGGCCCGATTCCAGAATGTAACCGTATTTCGCGTAGCGCAGGGCCACATTGGTGTTCTGCTCGGCCAGCAGGAACGACACGCCCTGCTCTTCATTGAGCTGCTTGACGATCTCGAAAATCTCTTCGACCAGCTGCGGCGCGAGCCCCATGGAGGGTTCGTCAAGCAGGATCATCTTCGGACGCGACATCAGCGCCCGGCCAATCGCCGTCATCTGCTGCTCGCCGCCCGATGTGTAACCGGCCTGCGAGTTGCGTCGCTCCTTCAGGCGCGGGAAATAGGTGTAGACCAGATCCAGGTCCTCGCGGATCGCCGCCTGTCCGTCACGCCGGGTGAAGGCACCCGTCAGCAGATTGTCCTCCACCGAGAGATGGCCGAAGCAGTGCCGCCCCTCCATGACCTGAATACAGCCGCGCCGCACCAGATCGTTGGGGGAGAGGTTCTGCACTTCGTCGCCGCCGAACAGGATCGACCCCTTGGTCACCTCGCCACGCTCGGCATGCAGCAGGTTGGAGATGGCCTTGAGCGTTGTGGTCTTGCCCGCTCCATTTGCTCCGAGCAAGGCGGTGATGCCACCGCGCGGGACGGAAAGGGAAACCCCTTTCAGCACCAGTATGACGTGATCGTAGATCACCTCGATATTGTTGACTTCGAGGATCTGTTCCGCGGTCTCAGCCGAGGCTGCAGGTGCTGTCGTCGTCATGCTTCGCTATCCCGGTTTCAAGAAAACGCCGCTCCCCGCCGCGCGCGACAGGGAGCGGCACCAGAGCGTGCCTACATCTTGCACTCTTCATTGACCGGCCAGGGCGCATTGGCCTCGGCATATTCCTTGGCTTTTTCAGCTTCGAGCGGCTCGATTTCCGCCCGATCCGGTGTCAACAGGTCCGACGCCTTGACGAACTTTGCGCCGTCCCATTGCAGCATCCAGCCGCCGCCGTGGCCCGTGTGGTTCGAGCAGGAAGTGCTGAACGGCACGAGCATGCCTTCCGCGCCAAGCTCTTTCAGGCGGGCTTCATCCAGATTGATGTTCTCCAGCCCCCAGCGAAGCTGCTCGGGGGTTGGCGCCCGCACATCGAACTCTTCCTGCGCCGCCTTGATGCCTTCCACCAGAATGACCGAGATCATGAGACCGCGCTGATAGAACACGGAATCGAACTCGCCTTCGGTCTGGTTGATCTGCGACTTGCCGGCATCGACAACATATTTCCTGATGTCGGCCATGAGCGGGGCTTCGGAATTCGGCACGCTCCAGGAGATGGAGCGGTAGCCCTTGCCCTGCTCACCAACCAGCTTCAGGTCGCCGTCATGGCCCGACCACCACACGCCGATGAACTGGTCCATCGGATATTTGGTTTTCGCGGCTTCGGTGATGGCGCCGGCGTTCATCGCGCCCCAGCCCCACATCACCACGAAATCAGGCCGCTCGCGGCGGATCTGCAGCCACTGCGCCGACTGGTTCTGCATCTCGGTCAGCCCGACCGGGATCGGCACCAGCTCGAACCCATGTTTCTCGGCCAGCACCTCAAGCAGCGGAATAGGCTCCTTGCCGAACGGGTGATCGAGGTGCAGGAAAGCAATCTTCTTGTCCTTCAGACTGTCGAGATTGCCGTCCGAAATGTTCTTCAGGATCATCGACGCGCCATCCCAATAGGAAGACGGCGGGTTGTAGGCCCACTGGAACACCTTGCCATCGGCCATGGGCGAGAAGCCATAGCCGGGGGCGAGGATCGGAATCTTGTCGACATTCGACTTGGGCAGGACCTGCAGGGTGATACCCGTCGACCAGGGCTGCGTGACCACGGCCCGCGCCTTGGTCTTTTCGTAGCACTCGACACCCTTCTCGGTGTTGTAGCCGGTTTCGCACTCGTCATATTCGAGTTTGACGCCGTTCAACCCGCCATCGCGCTCGTTGAGCAGGGTGATGTAGTCGCGCTGCCCGTTCATCAACGGCGTGCCGGTGGCCGCGAACGGACCGGTTCGGTAGGCCAGGTTCGGAATATAGATGCTTTCGTCCTGCGCGGCGGCAGGTGCGGCAAAGCCTGCGGCGGCGAATAGCGCTGACGACAGGATCGCATTTCTGAGCATTCTCTTCATACTCTCTCCTCCACTTGTTCCGTTCTCCGAAAGGAAGGGGCGAACAATCCCCGTCTCACGCACCTTTCCCGCCTAGTGCGGGAAGGGCCATAGAATGAACTTTTCGCGGATCATCGCCCAGAAACGCGCCAGACCGTGCGGCTCGATGATGAGGAAGGCGATGATGAGCGCACCGATGATCATGATGTTCAGATGCTCGACCATGGCGGAATCGACCGGGATGCCGAAAGCCCCCGGCACGCTGCTGATGATGACTGGCAGCGCGACGATGAGGATCGCGCCGAGGAAATTGCCGAGGATCGAACCGAGCCCGCCAATGATGGCGATGAACAGGACACGGAACGACAATGGAATGTCGAACAGGTTCGCCTCCGCCGCACCGCGCCAGAGAAAAACGAACAGCGCACCCGCAATGCCCACCACATAGGACGACACGAAGAATGCCATCAGCTTGGTGCGCATCAGATTGATGCCCACGAGCTCGGCGGCGATGTCCATGTCGCGCACGGCCTTCCACATGCGGCCGATGCGCCCTCGGGTGATGTTGATGGCGAAGAAGGTGATCACGCAGACAACGCAGAGAACGAAGTAATACTGCGTGATTGCCGTGGCACGTGGACCGGCGACGGTGATGCCGAACATCTCGATATTGGGCACCTGGATCGCGCCGGACGCGTTGTAATTGTAGAGCCATGCCCATTTCTGGAACAGCCAGACGAGAAAGAACTGCGCGGCCAGCGTGGCAATGGCGAGGTAAAACCCCTTGATGCGCAGCGACGGCAGGCCGAACAGCACGCCAATGGCCGCCGAGAAAAAGCCAGACAGCGCAATCGCCACCACGATGTTCATCTCCGGGAAGATGGAGACGAGCTTGTAGCAGGCATAGGCGCCCACGCCCATGAAGGCACCGGTGCCGAGCGACAATTGCCCGGCATAGCCGGTGAGGATGTTGAGGCCGAGGGCCGCGAGCGCGTAGATCAATACCGGGATCAGCAATGCGCGAAATGCGAACTCGCTTGCGGTAAGCGGAAAGATGACGAAGGCGAAGACCAGGATCACGCCGAGCAGGACCGCATCCTGCCGCACCGGAAACAGCGCGTGATCGGCTTCATAGCTGGTCTTGAACTGGCCTGCTGTGCGGTAGAACATGAATTACACCCGCTCGATGATTTTTTCGCCAAACAGCCCCTGCGGGCGGAAGAGAAGCACGAGCAGCGCCAGCATGTAGGCGAACCAGGCTTCGGTGTTGCCGCCGAGCAGCGGCTGGCCCCAGTAGATCTCGAAGAGCTTTTCCAGAATGCCGATGGCGAGCCCGCCGATGATCGCGCCCATGACGCTTTCCAGACCGCCGAGCATGAGCACCGGCAGCGCCTTGAAGGCGATAACCTCCAGCGCGAAGGACACGCCCGCCCGCGCGCCCCAGACAATGCCTGTGGCAAGGGCGATGACACCGGCGATGAACCAGACGATGACCCAGATGGTGGAAAGCGAAATGCCCACTGAAAGGGCAGCCTGATGATCGTCGCCCAGCGCGCGGATGGCACGGCCGATCTTGGACTTGTTGAGGAAGACCAGAAGAGCCGCCACGAGCACCATGGCTCCGATGACCGCCGTCAGATCCTTTTCCTCGATGGAGACGAAGCCGCCGAAAGGTTCGAACACGATGCTGCCGGTCGGGATGAAGAGCTGCTCGGTGATCATCACCTTGTTCTCGCCGCCGAAGATCAATTCGCCGAAGCCGATCAGGAAGAGCGTGATACCAATGGTCGCCATGAACAGGATAATGTCGGGCTGGTTGACCAGCGGGCGCAGCACAACGCGCTCGATGGTCATCGCCAGGATCAGCATGACGACGAGCGTGAGCGGCAGCGCAAGCAGGGCCGGAACGCCCTTTTCATAGAGGCCCACCAGCGTCAGCGCGGCGAACACCACCATGATGCCCTGCGCAAAATTGAAGATGCGCGAGGATTTGTAGATCAGCACGAAGCCGAGCGCGATCAGCGCGTAGAGCACCCCGCCCACAAGCCCTTCCCAGAGCACCTGAAGCAGGAAATCGGGAGCCGCGGCCATATCGGCGAAGGGCTGCACCAGAACATCGTTCAAGAATTCCATACGTTCCTCCCCTCGCCGCCTAGTGCGGGACGCCCAGATAGGCGTCGATCACGTCCTGATTGTTCTTCACCTCGTCAGGCGGGCCGTCGGCGATCTTCTTGCCGTAATCGAGCACCACCACGCGGTCGGACAGGTCCATGACCACGCCCATGTCGTGCTCGATCAGCGCAATCGTGGTGCCGCGCTGCTGGTTCACGTCGATGATGAACCGGCTCATGTCTTCCTTCTCCTCGAGATTCATGCCCGCCATGGGCTCGTCGAGGAGAAGAAGGGTTGGCTCCATGGCAAGCGCACGGCCGAGCTCGACGCGCTTTTGCAGGCCATAGGGCAGCTTGCCCACCGGGGTGCGGCGAATGTGCTGGATCTCCAGAAAGTCGATGATTTCCTCGACCTTCTCGCGATGCTCGATCTCTTCACGCAGCGCCGGCCCATGCCAGAGCATCTGCCAGCCAATGTTGCGCTTCATCCTGACCGAACGCCCGGCCATGATGTTGTCGAGCGTCGACATGCCCTTGAAGAGAGCGACGTTCTGGAAGGTGCGGGCGATGCCCTGCCCCACCGCCTGATGCGGCTTCATGGAGCGGCGCTCGCGTCCGCGAAAGATGATCGTGCCTTCCTGCGGCGTGTAAAACCCGTTGATGACATTGAGCATCGAGGTCTTGCCGGCGCCGTTGGGACCGATGATGGCGCGAATTTCGCCCTTCAGAACGTTCAGCGAAATGTCGGTGATCGCCTTCACGCCGCCGAAGGAAAGCGAGACGTTCTTCACATCGAGAAGCACGCCGCCCCTGGCGATGCCGTCATCGGGCGCGGTGAGTTGACTGGGATCGGGGCGCGGGTTCATTCGGCAGCCTCCCGGACATTTTCGGCCGGAACCTCATGGATCTCGGCATCGACAATCTTCACCGTCGCGCGGATGATGCCCTTGCGGCCATCCTCATAGGTGACCTGGGTTTCCACGAACTTCTCCGTCGAGCCATCGTAAAGCGCCTCGATCAGCTCGCCATAACGCTCGGCGATGAACTTGCGGCGCACCTTCTGGGTGCGGGTCAGTTCGCCATCATCGGCATCCAGCTCCTTGTGCAGAACGAGGAAGCGCTTGACTTGCGAGGCCGCCATCAGGGGCTCGCGGGCGAGCCTGCGATTGGCCTCGTTCACATGGGCGGCGATGGTCTCATAGACGCGCGGGTGCCCGGCCAGTTCCTGATAGGACGCATAGGCGATGTTGTTGCGTTCGGCCCAGTTGCCGACCGCCTGCAAATCGATATTGATGAAGGCCGCGCAGAATTCTCGCCCATGGCCGAACGCCACCGCCTCCTGAATGTCGGGGAAGAACTTTAGCGTGTTCTCGATGTATTTCGGCGCAAACAGAGCGCCCGAGGCGAGCTTGCCGACATCCTTGGCCCGGTCGATGATCTTGAGCTGGCCGTCGGTGTCGAAGAAACCGGCATCGCCGGTGTGCACCCAGCCATCCTCGGTCTTGGTTTCGCGGGTTGCCTCGTCGTTTTTGTAGTAGCCGACGAAAACGCCCGGCGAGCGATACATCACTTCGCCACTTTCTGCGATGCGGATTTCCACCTCCGGCGATGGCAGCCCCACCGTGTCGGGACGGATTTTTCCATCCTCCTGCGCGGTGATATAGACGGTGGCTTCCGTCTGGCCGTAGAGCTGTTTCAGGTTCAGACCGAGCGAGCGGTAGAAGGAAAAGAGCTCCGGCCCGATGGCCTCGCCTGCCGTATAGCCGACCCGCATGTTCGAAAAGCCCATCCGGTTTTTCAGCGGGCCATAGACCATGAATTCGCCGAGCCCGTATTTCAGCCGGTCCACGAGGCCGACCTGCTCGCCATTCAGAATGCGCTCGCCAACCTTTGCGGCGTGGGCCAGGAAATAGTCGAACATGCCCTTCTTGAGCTTTCCGGCATCTTCCATCCGCACCATGATCGAAGTCAGCATGGCCTCGAAAACACGCGGCGGCGCGAAGAAATAGGTCGGCGCGATCTCGCGGCGGTCCTCGTTCACCGTTTCCGGGCTTTCAGGACAGGCGACGCAGAAGCCAGCCGTGTAGGACTGGGCGTAGGAGAACAGGTGATCGCCCACCCATGCCAGCGGCAGATAGGCGATGATCGTCTCGTTCTCGGTCAGCCTGTCGAAGGCGTTGCCGTTGATGGCCGAGCGCACGAAATTGTCGTTCGACAGCATCACGCCCTTGGGGCGACCGGTGGTGCCGGATGTGTAGAGCATCACGGAAAGGTCCGCGCCGCGCCCCTTTTCGATCTCTGCCAGCCAGTTGGCATTGGCCTCCGGTTCCTCGGCGAAACGGCGCATGCCCGTCTCGCGCACGCCATCATAGGCATGAAGATGGGTGTGGTCGTAATCCCTGAGACCGCGTTCCTCGTCATAGACGATCTCGGTCAGGAGCGGCACCTCTTCCGAGATGGAGAGCACCTTGTCGACCTGCTCCTGATCCTCGACCATCGCGAAGGTGACCTCGGCATGGTTGAGCACATAGGCCATCTCTTCGGCCACGGAATCGGCATAGACCGGCACGGGAACCGCCCCCAGAGACTGGGCGGCGGCAAAGGTCCAGTAAAGCCTTGGCCGGTTGGAGCCGATCACGGCGATCTTGTCGCCCCGTTTCAGGCCGATTTTCTGCAGGCCGAGCGCAAAAGCCCGCACCTCCTCAAGCTGCTCCGCCCAGGTCCAGCTCTGCCAGATGCCATAGTCCTTGAACCGCATGGACGGCCTGTCGCCGAACCGCTCGGCGTTCCAGAGCAGATATTTGGCAAACGTATCCTTCGACGCGTCAGAATGCGCCAAGTCGCTTCCTCCCACTGTCAGCGGTAGACCCGCTGTTGTTCCGGTTCCTCCCCGAACCGGAGCTGTTGATTGAATTGAGGGTTCCACGAAACCCGCACCCGATCAACACGCCCCTTGACAGACAGGCGATCAGTTTGCCTTTATGCTAGCGGAATTATGTGCGCGGATGCGAGTATTCTGAAAGCATCAGACGCCTGCTCCGACTAAAGTCTAGATCGCCGTGCGTCCATCCGGACGCACGAAGGAGGATTTAATCTTTTGATGGAGCATCGAAATAATCCGAAAACCGGATTCCACTTTTCGGTCCGATGCTCTAAGCGAACATCAAGAATGGTGCAGGCCCGAACGCGGTCAGGATTCGTAGTGGCTCAATGCGCCTGCATCGACCACCGTGATGCGGCCATGCTCGGCCTTCAGGAGTCCTTCGTCCTCCAGCGCACGCAGGGCGCGGTTGACCACCTGACGCGAAACACCGGCCAGAAGACCAAGTTCCTCCTGACTGATCTCGATCGTGGTACCCGCTCGTGGGTAAAGTGTGCGATTGAAGAACCAGGAGAGGTTGCGCGCGACCCGGGCCGTGGGCCCGAGGATGCGGTCATACTCTATCGTCGCAATGAACTGACCCATGCGCTCGTTGAGCTGGCGCACGAGGAAACGGTTGAAACCGGTGCTGTTCTCGTAAAGCCACAGGAAGCTTGAGCGTGAAAGCATGGCAAGCCGCGTATCGCGGATCGCGACGACATCGTACTGGCGCGGTTCGTTCTTGAGCACCGACCCCTCACCGAACCAGCCGCCGTCCGTCACCCCCGCAAAGGTCATCGCCTTGCCGGCGGCGGAAATGGCGCTGATCTTGATGAGCCCCTCCACAACGCCGGTCCAGTGATCGAGCCGGTCACCCCGGTGGCAGATATAACTGCCCTTGGAAAAAATCCGTTCCGTCAGCCCGCGGCGCGCCCGTTCCAGTTCGTCGTCCGTGAGCTCGGCAGCCCAGATGGTCTCCCCGGCGATGTCGCGTTTCGTAGTCATGCCTATTCGATAGCCCGACAGCCTGTCAGCGACAAGCAGCGATCCCGTCAAAGCATCCGGATCAGGCAGCGTGCTGGAGATATTTGGCTGTTGGCAGAATGGTGAGCGGCGCCGATATTCCAGACGCCGTGCGCTCAAACAGCATTCTCTGCTCCGATCGCGTCGAAAGGAAGAACGGGAACCGCTCGACGATGGGGCCGAACTCCCTGGCACAGACCCCGCCAAACAACATTAACGGTATGCTTATCGGCGGATAGGCACGCTCGGGGCTCATCTGCCGGGCACCAAATATCCGGCGATAAAACGCCGTGTGTTCCTGGCGGATGAGACAGGCGCAGTAGGTCGAGCGGAAATATTCATAGGCCGCGATAACCAGGCGCAGCGAGACATAGGGAAGGGCCCGGTATTCGCGCGCGAGATCGGGATCGGCAGCGAGCATGCTTGGATTGATACAGCTGTCGCCCTGCTCGATCAGCGGGGACATGACGTCGCCGAACCCTTTCGTCACCGGCCCAAGCGGGTTTTCCCGGTCGATCTGATGCAGGCGCACCGTGCTGACGAGGCGTTTGTCTATATAGACGGCGAAGTTGTAGCAGTTGGGAAGATCGTCGAGATCGTCCTTGACGATCTGTTGCTCCGCCTCGGGCACAAAACCGTGCGCCCGGTAGGAACGGTACCGCAGATGAAATATCTCTTCCCGGTCTTCGCCAGTTTCGCACCGTCGATATTCGGTGCGCTCCAGAAGTGCCATCACGCCATCTATGAAGCTCGAGGACTTCTTGGCCGGTTCGCGAGCAAAGCGCTCTGCCCCCGGTTTCAGGCCGACCAGGCCGGTACTCGTGACCATTGCCGCATGCCCCACGTCGACTTTTACCACCTCTCGTACAAAACAAGCGTAATCGCCTGACGAGCGATGTAAAGCTGAAAGTCGTATGAAACTTGTTTAGGTTTTATTAACCTTAACAGAAGGTTTCTGCGCATTCACCTTGCATATACGGGATGTGCGAAAAGTCAGATGGATGCGCGCGTCTTGGCGGCAATCTGCCCGGGCGCGTAGGGCTGCTTCATTTCAGCCATGGTCTCGATGCCGGATGCCGTCAGGGCCGGGCCGAAGAGAAAACCCTGCAGGAGATCGGGTTTGACCGCGCTTTCAAGCAGCTTCAGCTGATCGAACCGCTCGACACCTTCAACGGTGACCGCAAGGCCCAGCTTGCGCGAAAGATCGACCACCCCCTGCAGGAGGTGAAGCGAGCGCTCTCCCTCCTTCAGATTGGCGACGAAACTTCCGTCGATCTTGATTTTGTCGAGCGGCAGGGTGTGCAGGTAGCTCAGCGAGGAATAGCCGGTCCCGAAATCGTCCAGCGCGATGCGCACGCCGAGCTTCTTCAGCGTGTTGATGTAGCGGACCGTCGCCTCCGTATCGTTGAGGAGTGCGGTTTCCGTGACCTCGATCTCGAGACGGTCGGGCTTCAGGCCCGCCCCGTCGAGGGCTCGTTCCACTTTGCCGATCACTTCGTCTGAACGAAAGTCCTTGGCCGAAAGATTCACGGACACCCCGACATGCTCCGGCCATTTCGCGCACTCATGGCAGGCCGCTTCAAGAACGATCGTGCTAATCTCGGAGATCAGGCCCATTTCCTCCGCAAGGGGGATAAAGATCGCCGGCGATACAAGTCCGAGTTCCGGATGGTCCCAGCGGCACAGGGCTTCACAGCTCGAAACACGCATGGTGGCAGCATCGACGATCGGCTGGTAGACGACACGCAGATTGCGCGCTTCTATGGCACTGCGCAGATCAGCCTTCATCACCTGCCGATTGCGGAAGGCGACATCCATCTCCGTTTCAAACAGACTCCAGGCGTTCTTGCCCAGTTCCTTGGCTCTATAAAGCGCCAGATCCGCCTTGACGATCATCGAGTCCACATCACCTGACCGCACCGGCACAACCACCGCCCCGCCACTCGCCTGAATGCGCATGGCATGGCCGGCCACATCGACTTCACCGGCAAGCGAGGCAAAGATTTCCTCGAACTGCCGGGAAAATTCGCCCTCGTCGGCCACCCGGTTGAAGTAGATCATGAACTCATCGCCGCCGAACCGGCTGATGCGAACATTCGGGCTCTCGAACGCGGAGAGACGCTCGGCCACGGCATAGATCAAGCCATCGCCGACCGGATGCCCCAGAGTGTCGTTCACGGTCTTGAAATCATCGAGGTCAAGAACGCCAAGGCCGCAGAGCCGGTCCTGATCGCCCGCCGCCATCGCTTCGGTGACCTTCTCGTGAAAATAGGCGCGGTTGGGCAGGCTGGTGAGGCTGTCATAACGCGCCATGAAGCGGATTTTCTCCTCCGCCTCGACGCGGCTCGTGACCTCCTCGAAGGTCAGAACCCCCACCTCGTCATGCCCTTCACGGGCAGCAAACTCAAAATGCCGCCCATTGGTCATGCGCAACAGGACCTTGCGGTTGCGGCCTTCGCGCAAAGCCCGCGAAAGCTGCTCCTCGGCATAAGCATAATCGCGCTCCGAAAGCAGGCCGCTCGCCACACCGCGCATCAAGAGCGATTTCAGCGTCCGGCCCAGCATCTGCTCGGAGGACTTGAACCCGAGCATCTCCGCCGCCTGGGTGTTGCTCACCACCACGCGCTCCTCATTGTTCAGCATGAGCAGACCGTGATGCATGGTGTTCAGCGCGCGGTCGAAACGCTGCGCCAGCCGCGTGGACCGCTTTTCCTCACTGATGGCAGTGAACAGGACCGTGCGTACGAGATCGGCCATCTTGGTCACGACCAGCATGAACGGTGCGATGAAAAGCCCAAGCACGAAATGATAGAAATCGCCCTTCAGCATCAGACCGAGCGCCATCGGGAACACGATGGTCAGCGTCAGGATCGACACCATTTTGTGTGATCCGTAATTGCGCCCGGCAATGGTGATCGTGCCGCTTAGAATGGCCGAAACAGCGGCAAGTTCGCTGAAATTGTCGTTCGACCACATCGTGGCAAAGAAGCCGAACGCCCCGACAACAAATCCGTGGAGACTGCCCCACCAGAGATATCGGGCCTCCCAGGCGAGTGCGGACGGATAGTCGGAGATCAACGCGTGATCGACACGCGTAATCTTGAAGTAACGCCAGACGCCGGCAATGAACATGGCCGGCGCGAAGACGAGATAGGCCTCCTGGCCTGTTTTATAGTAGAGGAGAAGAGCAATCAGGCCGTAGCAGGCCGCGCCAACGGGGAGCACGCCGACGTCCTGAAACAACGAACGGATGTACCCAACGTAGACGTCTTCCGGAATGCTGTTTTTGCTGTTTTTCACCGCATGAGCCCGATTGACGGGCAAGATATGCCACAACAGCATTAAGAAAGGTTTAGTGAAGTTTTCTCGCCTCTGCCCTAAAGAAAGCCGGCTATTCTGCCGCTTTCAGGACAGGACCCGCCCTGTCTCCGTCCTCCAAACGCCGGACAAGCCTCGCCCGCTCCTGCGCCGCTTTCGCAGCGTTGGCTTCCTTGATGTGGCCATAGCCGCGAATGAGCGCCGGCACCGATGCCAGCGCCGCCGCGGCATCCGCCCGTTCGGGAGAAAGCAGCGCCTCGATGCGATCGAGATCTCCTTCATATTCGGTGAGCAGGCGCCGTTCCATCCGGCGCTCGTCGGTGCGGCCGAAGAGATCGAAAGCCGTGCCCCGCAGGCCGCGCATGCGCGCAAGCAGGCGGAAGGCCGACATCATCCAGGGACCAAAGCTCGACTTTCTCGGATGCCCGGCGGCATCACGGCGACCGAGAACCGGCGGCGCAAGATGAAACTCGAGGCGATCATAGCTCTCGAATTCAGCGTTGAGCTGGCGCTTGAAGGAGCCGTCCGTGTAGAGACGCGCCACTTCGTATTCGTCTTTTATGGCCATGAGCTTGAAGAGATTGCGCGCTGCGGCTTCCGTCACCGCGGTGGAACCCGGCACAGCATTTTCTTCTTTGGCACGCAAACGGGCGATGCGGCCGCGGTAGCGCTCCGCATAAGCCTGGTTCTGGTAGCCAGCCAGGAACGTCGCACGCCGGTCGATGACCTCATCGAGCGTCTGCGATACGGGCTGCCGAACATCGCCATTTGAGGATTTTGCGACCAGTCGGCTCACATATTCAGGATCGTGCGCCGCGCGGCGTCCCCAGCGGAACGCTGAAACGTTCATGGACACAGCCTGGCCATTGAGTTCAATCGCCTTCTCGATGGCTTCAGCCGAAATCGGCAGCCCGCCGAGCTGATAGGCCATGCCAAGCATGAGCATGTTTGCGCCAACGGAATTGCCGAAGAGGACGCTCGCGGTTCGTGTCGCGTCGAAGAAATGCGCCCTGTCTTCGCCGACGGCCGCGCGGATCGCCTTCTTCAGGCGCTCTGTGGGAAGCGAGAAATCGGCTGAGCGGGCGAAATCTCCCGGCATCACTTCCGCGGTGTTGGCCATGAATAGGGTGTGCCCTTCACGGGCGGCTGCGAGAACCTTCTTCGCGCCGGAAACCACCAGGTCGCAGCCGAGAACGAGATCCGCCTCGCCGGCGGACACGCGGATCGCGTGAATGTCTTCCGGCGTCCCCGCGACACGCAGATGGGTGAAAACCGCTCCGCCCTTCTGCGCCAGCCCCGCCATGTCGATGATGCCTGCGCCCCTGCCTTCCAGATGCGCAGCCATGCCGACGATTGCGCCAATGGTGACAACACCAGTGCCGCCTATCCCATCCACCACCGCCGACCAGCCGCGCGCGAGATCATAAAGCTTCGGCTCGGGAACGCCTTCCAGCGGATCGTTGGCGCCTGTCGCACCTTTTGCCTTCTTCAGCTTGGCGCCGTGCACCGTCACAAAGGACGGGCAAAACCCGTTCACGCAGGAAAAATCCTTGTTGCAGCTGGACTGGTCGATGCGGCGCTTGCGGCCGAATTCGGTCTCCTGCGGCTGTACCGAAACGCAGTTCGACTTGACCCCGCAGTCTCCACAGCCTTCGCACACGAGTTCGTTGATGAAGACGCGCTTGTCCGGATCGGGGAAGGTCCCGCGTTTGCGCCGGCGGCGTTTCTCGGCCGCACAGGTCTGATCATAGAGCAGGACTGAAACGCCCTTCACCTCGCGCAGCTCGCGCTGCACCTGATCGAGATCGTCGCGGTGGTTGATCGTGGTGCCCTGCGGGAAGTTGACAGCGCCGGCATATTTTTCCGGCTCGTCGCTCACGACTGCGATGCGCTGCACGCCTTCCGCACGCACCTGATCCGCGATCATGTCAACGGTGAGCCCGCCCTCGTGCGGCTGGCCGCCCGTCATGGCGACCGCGTCATTGTAGAGAATTTTGTAGGTGATGTTTGCGCCAGAAGCGCGCGCAAAGCGGATCGCCATGGAACCGGAATGATTGTAGGTGCCATCGCCGAGATTCTGGAAGAAGTGCTCCCGCCTGGAAAACGGTGCCTGGCCGATGAACTGCGCGCCCTCGCCGCCCATGGCCGTGAAGCCGACATTGGACCGGTCCATCCAGGTCGCCATGAAATGGCAGCCAATGCCGCCGCCTGCAATCGACCCCTCGGGAACATTGGTCGAGGTGTTGTGCGGGCAGCCCGAGCAGAAATAGGGCGTGCGGCCTGACACGTCCTGCGTATCCGCAAGCATGGCCTGGAACTGGCGCAGCCGCGACACATGGGCCGCGATCTCTTCCGATGGGCCGATGATCCGCAGGATCCGCTCGCCGATGGCGATGGCGATCTCATTGGGATCGAGCGCCGCCGTGGGCGCGAAAAGACGGCCTCCCTTCTCATCCACCTTGCCGATGATTTCCGGTTGATTGGCCGTGCCGTAAAGGTTCTCGCGCAATTGCACTTCGATCAGCGAACGCTTTTCCTCGACCACGATCACCATGTCGAGGCCGCGCGCGAATTCGCGCATGTGCTCCACGTCGAAAGGCCAGGGACAGGCCACCTTGAAGAGGCGAATGCCAAGCTGGTTCGCCCGCGCTTCGTCGATCCCCAGATCGTCCAGCGCCTGCCGCGTGTCGAGATAGCTCTTGCCAAGCGTGACAATGCCGATCTTCGCCTTGGAACCGCCGGAATAGATGATGCGGTTGAGATTGTTTGCCTGGACGAACGCGGCGGCGGCGGCGCGCTTGAAATCGTAGAGCCGCGCCTCCTGCCCGAGCATGTTGATCTCGTTGCGGATGTTCAGACCGCCGGGCGGCATCTCGAATTCGGGCGTGACGATGTTCAGCCGCTCAAGCGACACATCCACGGCGGCTGTCGATTCAATGTTGTCCTTGACGCATTTGATGGCCGTCCAGGTGCCGGCAAAACGCGACAATGCATAGCCATAAAGACCGTAGTCTATGAGTTCCTGAACGCCGGCCGGGTTCAGGATCGGAATCATCGCGTCAACGAAAGCGAACTCGCTGGCATTGGCGACAGTTGAGGATTCGGCTGTGTGGTCATCGCCCATGAGCGCGAGCACGCCGCCATGTTTCGAAGAGCCCGCATGGTTGGCGTGGCGAAAAACGTCGCCGGAGCGGTCTACGCCCGGGCCTTTGCCGTACCAGACACTGAACACCCCGTCATATTTGCCTTCGCCCAGAAGCTCGGTCTGCTGCGAGCCCCAGCAGGCGGTTGCCGCCAGTTCCTCGTTCAGGCCCGGCTGGAAGATCACATTGGACGCTTCGAGCTGCTTTTTCGCTTTCCAGAGCTGCTGATCGAGCCCGCCAATGGGCGACCCGCGATAGCCGGAAACGAAACCGGCAGTGTTCAGCCCCGCACGTCGATCACGCTCACGCTGCATCAGGAGCATCCGGACAATCGCCTGCGCGCCGGATACGAAGATGCGCTCCTTCGTTAAATCGAACTTGTCATTAAGCGTGACGTCGTGAAGCGTCATATATGCATTCCTCCTCAGCGGATCACGGTTGGAAACGTTTCCGCAAGGGTAGTTTTCTATCCGCCCGGCATCCCGTCAAACGAATTTGCGGGCTCCACAACAATGAGCAACGCCAACACAAAACACGGCATTTCCGGGGACATTTTATTAGCCGGGCCGCATGAACGGCGCACGAATCTGACCGGAGTATACCTGCCTGCTCCCCGAACGCAGCAGCCAGTCCGGCATATTCACTTCATAATTTAGGTTCGAAAGGCAAAAAGGCGACTTTTCCCGCCCGGTTACTTTTTCGCCAGAAACAAAGCTGCTAATCAGGCGCTGCCTGGCTACCAGGTTGAAGGGCAGGACAGGGAACAACTTCCGCCCGCATCGGGGAAATGCAAGAGGGCCTCATGGCATACCATCACGCGCCGCTCGCCGTGCGCGCCAACGGCGGAGGTAACTGACCGTGCGCGCAATCGCTTTTCTGGTCCGCATAATCAGCGGCCTGAATGCCCTTGTCGGCAATATCTTTTCGTGGCTGTCACTGGCCATCGTCCTGGTGTGTTTCACCGTCGTCGTGCAGCGCTACGTCTTTGCGACGAGTTTTGTGTGGATGCAGGACCTCTATATCTGGCTGAACGGAGCAATGTTCACCGCCGTCGCCGGCTTCGCCCTTCTTCGAAACGACCATGTGCGGGTCGACATTTTCTACCGGCCGGCGAGCACGCGGCGCAAGGCAATCGTGGATCTGGTTGGCGTGGTCCTGTTCCTGATGCCGTTCTCCTGGGTCGTGTTCTATTACGGGTGGAGCTTCGTCAGCCGCTCCTGGCGGCTGGGAGAAGCATCGGCCAATGTCGGCGGCATGCCGGGGCTCTTTATCCTCAAAGGCTTCATTCTCGGCTTTGCCCTACTGCTCGCCCTGCAGGGCATCGCCATGGCGCTTCGCTCGGTCCTTGTCCTCAGTGGCAATGAGGCCCTGCTGCCGGCGAAACTGAGATACGAAACCAATGACGAAGAGCAGCCGGAGGCGAGCGTCTGATGGATCCGGTTCTGATTGGCGAGCTCCTTTCGGGGCTCATGTTCTTCGGCATTATCGGCTTTCTTCTTCTGGGCTTTCCCGTCGCCTTCACGCTGGCCGGCGTATCGCTCATGTTCGGTCTTGTCGGCATGTGGTTCGGCGTTTTCGACCCGTCGAATTTCGGCAGCCTGGCAAACCGCTATATCGGCTACATGACCAATGAAGTGCTGGTGGCTGTCCCGCTCTTCATCTTCATGGGCGTGATGCTGGAGCGCTCCAAGATCGCAGAGCAACTGCTTTTGACCATGGGCAAGCTGTTCGGCAATCTACGCGGCGGGCTTGGCATGTCGGTCATCATCGTCGGCGCGCTTCTGGCCGCATCCACCGGTGTGGTGGGTGCCACCGTCGTGACCATGGGTCTGATCTCGCTCCCGGCAATGCTGCGTGCGAACTACGATCCGAAGCTTGCGACCGGCGTCATCTGCGCTTCCGGTACGCTTGGACAGATCATCCCGCCATCCACGGTTCTCATCTTCATGGGCGACATGCTTTCGGGCATCAACGCGCAGGTGCAGATGGCGAAGGGCAATTTCGCCCCGGTTCCCGTATCGGTGGGCGACCTCTTCGCCGGCGCACTTCTTCCCGGTGTGCTGCTGGTCGGGCTTTATCTCGGATGGACGCTTCTTAAGGCCATCTTCGACCCTGCCTCCTGCCCGGCCACGCCGGTTCCGCCGGAGGAGAAGAAGGAATTGCTGGGCGAGGTCGCCGTCGCGCTCTTGCCCCCGCTCCTGCTGATCATGGCCGTTCTGGGTTCCATTCTCGGCGGCATCGCGACGCCGACGGAAGCCGCCTCCGTGGGCGCCGTCGGCGCCATGGTGCTTGCCGCCTTCCGCTGGCGACTTTCCTTTGCCGTTCTGCGCGAAACGGCGATCGCCACCGCCTCCATCACCTGCATGGTGTTCATCATCCTGTTCGGCGCTTCGGTCTTCTCCATCGTCTTCCGTCTCATGGGCGGCGACAATCTGGTGCATGAGTTCCTCGCCAACCTGCCCGGCGGCACGCTGGCGGCCGTGGCCGTGGTCATGCTGATCATGTTCCTGCTGGGTTTCATCCTCGACACGTTCGAGATCATCTTCATCGTGATCCCGATCACCGCACCGATCCTGCTGGCCCTCGATGTGGACCCGGTCTGGCTCGGCGTTCTGGTTGGTGTGAACCTGCAGACAAGCTTCCTCACGCCGCCTTTCGGCTTCGCGCTGTTCTATCTGCGCGGGGTCGCACCGGGCTCCGTGAAAACGTCGATGATCTACAGGGGAGTACTGCCTTTCGTGCTGCTGCAGCTCCTGGCCATCGCCATCATGTTCATGTTCCCTGAGATCGCCACCTGGCTTCCGAGAGCGATCTACAGCTAGGATCCAGACACAAGAAAACAAAAAAAGCCCGGCGCGATGCCGGGCTTTTTCGTCGACCTCAACCGAGATCAGATCGAGAAGTATTTCTTGCGAGCCTCGACGAAAGCACCGTCCGTGCCTTCCGTGCGGGTGCGCAGGATGTTGAGCGACTCGATGAAGCTCTCCGTCGTCTTCTTCGTCAGCGCATCGCCGGAATCGCGCAGCTCGCCGAGAATCTCGGCCGCTGCCTTCGCACCTGCCTCAACGATATCGTCGGGGAACTGGCGCACATTGACGCCGTGCTCGTCGACCAGTGTCTTCAGGGCACGCGGGTCATTGGCGTAGAAATCCGAAGCCACCTGATCATATTCCGCCTGGCAGACATCCCTGACGATCGCCTGCAGGTCGGTGGGCAGCTCCTGATACTTCGCCTTGTTGACCACCAGCTCGGTAGCCAGTCCCGGTTCCACAAAGCTCGGGAAGTAGTAGTTCTTGGCGACCTGGTAGAAACCGAGCGCCAGATCGTTGTAGGGACCGACGAACTCGGCCGCATCGAGCGTGCCCGACTGAAGCGCCTGGAAGATTTCGCCGGCAGCCATGTTGGTCACCGTTGCGCCAAGCTTCTCCCATACCCGGCCACCAAGGCCCGGCGTGCGGAAGCGCAGACCTTTTACGGAATCGAGACCCGTCAGTTCCTCGCGGAACCAGCCACCGGCCTGCGTGCCCGTATCGCCGGACAGGAAGCCCTGAACGCCGAACTGGTCGTAGATCTCGTCCCAGATTTCCTGACCGCCCATATAGCGGACCCAAGCCGCCATTTCACGCGAGGTCATGCCGTAGGGCACACCCGTGAAGAATGACAGGGCCGGGCTCTTGTTCTGCCAGTAATAAGCCGCACCATGGCTCATCTCGGCCGAACCGTCGATCACGGCATCGAGCGACTGCAGCGGCGGAACGAGTTCACCCGCCGAATAAACCTGCACGGTCAGCCGACCGTCCGAAGCCGCCGTGATGCGATCTGCAAGCCGCTGGGCGCCGACACCAAGGCCCGGAAAATTCTTCGGCCACGTGGTGACCATGCGCCAGGTCTGGTTGCCCTGCGCGATCGCAGGCGTGGCTAACGCGGCAGCGCCCGCGCCGGCACCGGCCAGTCCCGCTTTCCTGAGGAAAGAACGACGATCCATGAATACCTCCCAAAAGAACATCAAGCGAAAAAAAGGGCCGCAGAACGGCCTCTTCAACTTTACTACAGCGCCGTAGTTAACATGCTCCGGCACAGCGGAAACTCATCAATACACGCACAAGCATAACTGTCTAGAGCCAGGCCCCGCTAATATGAACACAGTCTACACAAGAGCAATGAGGTGGGGCATCAGCCCGTCCTGGCTGCATTTTTGGGCACGCCGCGAGCGCCGCACCACTCCGTATCACCTGCCTGCGTGTTTCAATGTCGACTTTTGGCTCACTTGAAGGCAGGCTGCAGATGCAAGACAAAGCATAAGGCCCGAGAATCACAAAAACGATCCGGGGGGAACACATTGCTGGGAGGAAAGCATGGCGGGGCTTCTTGGCCTTTCGCGCCTGATTGACGCTATTAATCAATTCATCGGAAAGCAGGTTTCGTGGCTGATCCTGGTTGCGGTGCTGGTCTCTGCCTATAATGCCATCATCCGCTTTCTGGGAGACGGCCTGCCCGCCTACCTGCCGATACCGAGGGCTTCCAACAGCCTGCTCGAACTGCAATGGTACCTCTACGGCACCGTGTTCCTGCTGGCGTCCGCCTATACGTTGCAGCGCAATGAGCACATCCGCATCGACATCGTTTCGAGCCTGTTCACGAAACGGACCCGGGACTGGATCGACCTTTTCTGCCACGTCTTCTTCCTGCTTCCATTCGTATCGCTGATCGTCTGGCTGAGCTGGCCCTGGTTTCAGCGTTCCTTCATCTCGGGCGAGATTTCCGCCAATGCGAGCGGCCTGATCATCTGGCCCGCCAAATTCATGGTCCTTGCCGGCTTCATCCTTTTGACGGCGCAGGCCATCTCCGAGATCGTCAAGCGATACGCGGTCCTGCGCGGTCTGATCGACGAACCGAACCCGCAACATGAAATGCATCCGGCCGCAGAAGCAGCCATTGAGATGGAGGAGAAGCGCGATGATTGACCTGATCGCGCACAATCTCGCGCCCATCATGTTCGTCACCGTCATGGCGATGCTGCTGATCGGCTATCCGGTTGCCTTCACACTGGCTGCCGGCGGCCTCCTCTTCTTCGTGTTCGGTGTTGAACTCTCACATATCTCCAGCGAAATCCGTCTTTTCTGGCCGCTGCTACAGTCACATCCCGAGCGCATCTACGGGATCATGTACAACGACACGCTGCTCGCCATTCCGTTTTTCACCTTTATGGGGCTGATCCTGGAGCGCTCCCGGATGGCCGAAGACCTGCTTGACACGATCGGCCAGCTCTTCGGGCCGGTGCGTGGCGGGCTTGCCTACGCCGCAGTGCTGGTGGGCGCCCTCCTCGCCGCAACGACAGGGGTCGTCGCCGCATCGGTGATCGCGATGGGGCTCATCTCGCTGCCGATCATGATGCGCTACAACTATAATCGCGGCTTTGCCACCGGCACCATCGCCGCGTCCGGCACGCTGGCGCAAATCGTCCCCCCATCGCTCGTCCTGATCGTGATGGCCGATCAGCTCGGCCGTTCCGTGGGAGACATGTATGTGGGCGCGCTTCTGCCGGCCCTCGCCATTATCGGCACCTACTGCCTGCTTGTCTTTGCCGTCACCATCATCAAACCGCACTGGGCTCCGGCCCTGCCGCCGGAAACACGCACGCTCGGCGGTGGCGTGACCTCTCTGGCCCTCCTGCTGGCTGCGTCGGTCGGCATCTACCTGGCCACGTATCACACCGTTTTCGCCGATATGCGCAGCGAAGTCAGACTTGTCTGGGCGGCCACGACGGCAACGGTCTTCGCTCTCGCCCTCAGTCTTGCCAATCGCCATCTGAAACTGAACATTCTTTCACGGCTCGCCGAGCAGGTTGTGATCGTGCTGATCCCGCCCCTGGCGCTGATCTTTCTCGTCCTTGGAACCATCTTTCTCGGCATCGCCACACCGACCGAAGGCGGTGCCATGGGAGCAACCGGCGCACTCGTGCTGGCCCTGATCAAGCGCAGGCTGTCCTTTTCCGTCCTCAAACAGGCGCTGGACGCCACGACGAAGCTTGCCGCCTTCGTGATGTTCATCCTGATTGGCGCGCGTGTCTTCGGCCTGACCTTCTACGGGATCAACGGCAATGTCTGGATCGAGGAACTTCTTCTGGCGCTGCCTGGCGGCGAAATCGGCTTCCTGCTTACCGTCACCGTCATCGTCTTCATTCTCGGCTGCTTTCTCGACTTCTTCGAGATCGCCTTCATCATGGTCCCGCTCCTGGTACCCGCCGCCGAGACGCTCGGCATCGACCTGATCTGGTTTGGCGTCATTCTCGGCATCAATCTGCAGACATCGTTCCTGACCCCGCCCTTCGGCTTCTCGCTGTTCTATCTGAGATCGATCGCGCCGATGAAGGAATGGAAAGACGAAGTTTCCGGCCGCATCCTGCCCGCCGTCAAGACGACGGAGATCTACAAGGGTGCCATCCCCTTCATCATCATCCAGTTTCTGATGATCATCCTGGTGATCGCGTTTCCCGGCCTTGTCACGCACTACAAGCAGGAGAGCACCGTCGATCCGAACGAGGTTGAGATCACCATTCCCACCTTCGGTGGCGGCAGCGACGGAGGGCCCGCATTCGGTCTGCCGGGCGGGCTGGGCGGCTCCCCGTTCGGTTCACCACCCACCGCTCCAGGGGACGGAAACGGGCAACAGAACAACGGACTGCAGCTGCCGGGTATCGGCGGTCTGCCACCGCTCGGCACACAACCCCCTGACGCCCCGGGCGAGACGCCACAGGAGCAGCCGGCAGCCCCCGCTGGCCCGGATCTGAGCCAGCCGCCGAGTTTTGACTGAACGGCAAGCCTGCAAAAGAAAACCCCGGAGCGGCACTCCGGGGTTTTCCTGCAGTTTCAGGGGCAGATCAGAGCTTACCAGCGCGCTGCTGGATCATCATGAAGGTATCAAACGTATACTCGGACAATTGCGCCCAGAGATACGCATCCTTTTTGAACGCCAGCTGATTGTCGTAGATCTTCTTGAAGGTGGGATTTGAAGCGTTGATCTCGTCATAGGTTTCCATCGCAGCGTTGTAGCACGCCTCGAGGATTTCCTGACTGAACGGGCGGAGCTGCGCACCGTCCGCCACCAACTGACGCAAAGCCGCCGGGTTCTTGTAATCGTAGCTCGCCATCATGTCGGCATTGGCTGCACGACAGGCCGCATCGAGCACCGACTGATAGGCCGCCGGCAGTTCATCCCACTTTGCCTTGTTGAACATGGCGTTCAGGACCGGACCGCCTTCCCACCATCCCGGATAGTAGTAGTACTGGGCGACCTTGTTGAAGCCGAGCTTCTGATCGTCATAGGGGCCGACCCACTCGGTCGCGTCGATCGTGCCTTTCTCGAGCGCGGGGTAGATGTCGCCACCGGCGATCTGCTGGGGAACCACGCCGAGCTTCTCGATGATCTTGCCGCCCATGCCACCGATGCGCATCTTGAGGCCCTTGAGATCTTCAACGGTGTTGATCTCCTTGCGGAACCAGCCGCCCATCTGCGCACCGGTATTGCCACACGGAAGAGTGTGGAGCCCCTCGGTGTGGTAGAACTCGTTCAACAGCTCATTGCCGCCGCCATAATAAAGCCAGGCGTTCTGCTGGCGATAGTTGAGCCCGAACGGGATGGCTGTGCCCAGCGCGTAGGTCGCATCCTTGCCCCAGTAATAATATGACGCCGTATGCGCCATTTCGACGGTGCCGGCAGCCGCCGCATCCGCCGCCTGAAGGCCGGGCACGATCTCGCCCGCAGCGAAGATCTGAATCTCGAAATTGCCGTCCGTTGCCCCTTTCACGAATTCGGCCATTGTTTCGGCTGCGCCATAGATCGTATCCAGCGCCTTCGGGAACGAAGACGTGCAGCGCCAGGTGATCTTTGGCATTGACTGGGCTATGGCGGGTGAGGCCAGCGCCGACGCAGCGGCAACGCCCGTTCCTGCCATGCCTGCCTTCTTGAAGAAGGTTCTGCGGTCCATATGTTCTCCTCCCATTCTGGAACCGTCTGCCGCAGTGCCTTTGGCACCCGGCTTCATGCCGGCTTCGCCGCCCCCACGCTGTTTGCTTATATCGGGCACCGAAAACCACAGGTATCAATGCATGCATGGCGTCCCAAGTCCAGCGTGGGATCCCTGTTCTGCGACCAATGTCGAAGGCCCAACGAAATCCCGAAACTGCCCATTGGAAAGGCGCGCGGAATGTCTACATTCCGATCTCTGAGAGCGACCGCCAGAAAACGGATTATCGAATGCGCACCCCACTGATCGCCGTCTCGACGGATGCAAAGGATTTCGAGAACTACACGTGGCATGCCACGCCACAGCCCTATCTCGACGCCGCCGTCTCCACCGCCGGCGTACTGCCGGTGCTGCTTCCCTCGCTCGGCGACAGGCTCGATCTGGACAGCCTGCTGGAAACCGTTGACGGCGTGCTCGTGACGGGATCGAAGTCAAACGTCTATCCCGAACTCTACGGTGGGGAAGCCAGTGAAGAGAACGGTCCCTACGACCATGCCCGCGACGCCACCACCCTCCCTCTTATCCGCAAGGCCATCGAGAAGGGTGTGCCGCTGCTGGCCATCTGCCGCGGGATCCAGGAACTGAACGTGGCGCTCGGCGGAACGCTCGCAACGGAGATTCACGAACGCGAAGGCGCTTTCGATCATCGCGGACCGCAGGAGGCCGGTCACGACACCCGTTTCGCCATCCGCCAGACGGTGAAAGTGGCGCCTGGCGGCTGCCTCGCACGCATATTCGACACGTCCGAGGTCCGTGTGAACTCAGTCCACAGACAGGGCGTGGATAGGCCCGCTCCGCGTCTTCAGGTCGAGGCAGTGGCAGACGATGGCACGGTGGAGGCCATCTCCGTGAAGGAGGCGCCGGGCTTCGCCGTCGGTGTCCAGTGGCATCCCGAATACTGGGCGCACAAGGACGATTCCTCGGCACGGATCTTCAGGGCGTTCGGTGAAGCCGTCCGCCGCCACGCCGCGAACCGCGAGAGAGCGGGCATCGCGGCTGAGTGATCAGTTTTCCCGATACAGGCTGAGCAGGGGCGTTCGCGGGCGCAGCGATTCATAGGCTGCGCCATCGCCCGGGTAAAACTCCACCAGCGCCTCGCCTGCCGCCGAGACGAAGACAACCGTCCCGTCAGGCCGCTCCTCCCAGATGCGGGCGTCGGCAAGACGCGGCAGTATCCGAGCACAGCTTCGGTCGAGATCAAGCTGCGTGCTCCCCTCTCCCGGCGCATGGCGCACACGGCAGACCTCGTTGACACCGATACCCGTCAACGTGAACTCGGAAGTGGCTGCAGGGCCAGTCTCCTCTCGGTCCGGATCCAGGGCATTGCCCGTCGCATCCTGCCCGGAAAAATAGCCGAACGAGCCCACCAGCGCCAAGACCAGCGCCCCTGACATAACCAGTTTCATGAAATCAGAGCTCCATCGTCACAGGAATATCGTCCCGGGAGCTTCCATTTTTCTGGTTAATCGATCGCTAACGACTACAACTTTAAGGCGTCATGCACCTAGCCGAATTAGGGAGCCGTGCGGCCCTTCCGCGTTATCCGACAGACCGCGAGACGCTCCGGCGCTTCACATGGCCCGTCTCGGGAACAGGTGTGATTGCCCGGTCCTGCGTGAACCAGGCGACAAGATTATCGACCACCAGATCCGCCATGGCCTGACGTGTCGCAACCGAGGCCGATCCCACGTGCGGCAGAAGCGATGCATTCTCCAGCGCGATCAATGCCTCCGGCACATGCGGCTCGTTCTCGAACACATCCAGACCCGCCGCGAAGATCGTGCCCTTCTGCAACGCTTGGATCAGCGCAGCCTCGTCTACCGTGCTGCCACGGCCGATGTTGACGAAAACGCCGTTTGCGCCCAGTGCCGCAAACACCTCGGCATTGACGGCCCTGTGTGTTTCCGGCCCTCCGGGGGCGACACAGATCAGGGTATCGACGGCTGCAGCAAGTCCCGGAAGCGTATCGTGATAGACATAGGGCACGTCATCGAGTTTCCGGCGGTTGTGATAGGCAATCGGCAGACCAAAGGCGGCAAGCCGCTGCGCGATGGCGCGGCCGATGCGCCCCATGCCGAAAATGCCAACTGTCCGCCCGCGCAGCGAACCACGCGAAAATCGATAGGCCCCTTCGCGCGCCCAGCGCCCCTCACGCAGCCATGTCTCCGCGCGCGGCAGTTCGCGCACCGTGTTGAGAAGCAGGCCCACCGCGGTGTCGGCGACCTCCTCCGTGAGAACGTCGGGCGTGTTGGTCACCATAACATCGCAGCGACCGGCATGCGCGGCATCCACCGCGTCATAGCCGACACCAAAATTGGCGATGATCTCCAGATGAGGCAATGCGTCGATGAAGCCTGCCTCGACCGTCGTCATGGCTGCCATGCCGCGCACTCTTGCGGCCATCTCTTCCGTTACAAGGGCCGGATCCGCCCTCTCGAGCGCTACGAGTTCGAACCGACCGGCAATGCGCTCCTTCGCACGTGGATGCAGCACGCCCGGAACCAGGATGGCGATGTCTCGTGTTTCAGCCAAATCATTCCTCCCGATTAGATGAGCCGGCGATTTATCCGCAAGATGGTTCAGCGCTCGACCGGCTTGCCGGTCGACTGGCGCACGTGAAGCTCCGGCTTGATAAGCTCCTGAGCCGGATTCACCTCAGCCCCGTTCAATCTGTCGAGCAGAACGCGCGCCGCCCGACGCCCCACATCCCGCTGCCCGTTCCAGACGGTGGTCAGTGCAGGTGTGGCAATTGCCGCCTCTTCAAGATCGTCATATCCTGTTACAGAGATGTCGACGCCGGGTACAAGTCCGGCACGGGCAATGCCGTTCATGAGACCGATGGCCACGAGATCGTTCCAGCAGACCGCTGCCGTGGGCTTGTCCTTGAGCGCGAGAAACGCCCCGGCTATCTCAAAGCCGGCCTGCTTGGTGCGTGGCCCCGGGAACCGCCACTGCGGCTTGATCTCCAGCCCCGCCTTGGCCATCGCATCCACGTAGCCCTGATACCGGTCGCGGCCGGTCGACGTCTGGTCCGTGCCGCCGATCATGGCAATGCGCGTGTGTCCAAGCGAGATTAGGTGATTGGTCGCAAGCCCGGTGCCATAGGCATCGTCGCCACGAAAGACCGGCACCCGCGCACCTTCGACGGATCGGGCGATAAGCACTGTCGGCAAACCATTTTCCTCCACAAGGCGAATATCCTGTGGCGGCGTACCGATAGCCGGCGACATGATGACTCCGTCGGCCCCCAGTTGCAAAAGCGTGTCGATGAATGTGCGCTGCTTTTCCAGCTGGTCGTAATGGTTGGACAGGAGAAAGGTCTGCCGCGACCGGTCAAGTTCGGTCTCGATAGAGCGCAGAATCTCGGCAAAGAACGGGTTCATGATGTCATGAACAACGACCCCGATAATGCCGGATCGGGAGGTCCGCAGGCTTGCCGCACGCCGGTTGTAGATATAGCCGATTTCGCGCGCATGCTCCTTGATCCGCTGACGCGTTGCATCAGCGACCAGCGGACTGTCACGCAAAGCCAGAGAAACGGTTGCCGTGGAGACGCCAAGCGCCTCGGCGATGGTGGAAAGCTTGATCTTCTGCGCCAGCCTGAATCCCCCCAACGTGCGGATGGCCTTAACCACCAGGCGCAACGCAATCCATGATCGCACCGCCCGCTCGTGCTGCGACGGGCCCGCAGTCGCACCCTGCTAAACTGTTTAAAGACCTGCTTACGCCACGGACGGCCAAAAGGTCAATCAGGATACGCGGACGCAACGTCGCCTTTCAGCGAAATCGGGTCGGTTCTGCGGGAAACAGGCTGGACGATCAGATGCTAGGCTTCGACCTCGATACTGTCTTCATCATCGACATCGTCAAAACTGGTGCCGTTCAGATTCGCTTCGACTTTGAAGAGAAGGCGCGTCAAGACCCTCTGCTCTTTCTTGTCGAATCCTCTAAGCGCAATTTTTTCGGTCTTGCGCACCGACTTCTCAATGGACCGGATGGCCTGCTCTCCTTCTTCGGTTAAGAAAACATACGCCCGGCGTCCGTCTTCCTGCGATAATCGCTTTTCAAGAAAGCCCTGATTCGTCAGTCGGTTGATGGTTTTGGTAATTGTCGGCGGACGCACACCTAAAAGAGTGGCAAGCTGGCTGGGCGTCTGCCCATTCTCCAGCGATAACGCCAGCATTAACTTGTCTTGCCCCGCATATAGCCCATGCTCCAGAAGCCGCTCGGCCAGAGCGGTGCGTGAAAGCCGAGCGGCCGACTGTAGCAAACCAATTGTCGCGCCCTTTACAGCTTTGGCCATAAAAACTCCCCTTTAGACATCCTCAACGATAAGATAGAACGCCCCTTGAACAAAATAGCTCTAACGAATCCCATTGCAACCATAGATTGCTCTTACCCAGACAAATAATTATGCTCTACTTTCGTATAAAAGTTTTGCCTGCCAATTGTCTTGATAGATCGCGAGACATGCTGTGAACGCACAAGAAAATAAACCTACGCCGGCAAAGAAAATAGCGATCCTGCCAATAGGTGCGACTGAACAGCATGGCCCTCATCTGCCACCCGAGACTGACTGGATCATTGCACAAGGCATTGTAGAGGCAGTCAAAAAGGAAATTCCAGAAAATCTCGATATTGTTTTTCTTCCAGTCGAGAAGATTGGCTACTCGATCGAGCATTCCGATTCCTCTCAAACGCATTCCATGACATTCGAAGAAGCCGCCAATCGGTGGATCGGCATCGGGGAGGCCCAGTTCAGGGCCGGTCTGCGCAAACTCGTCATTCTCAACGCCCATGGTGGCAACTCACCATTGCTCACCATTGTAACGACTGAGCTGCGCGTGCGATTCGGCATGCTGGCCGCTGCCACGAGCTGGACGCGCTTTGGTTATCCGCAGGATCTTGTCTCCAGGGAAGAGCGCGCTTTTGGCATCCACGGTGGGTTCATCGAAACCTCCGTCATGCTGGCATTGCGCCCCGACATGGTGGACATGCGAAAGGCCGCGGACTTCAAATCCGCCCAGGCCGACTTTTGCCGCGATTTCACACATTTGCGCGCCTACGGCCCTCATGCTTTCGGCTGGATGATGCGCGACCTTGCCCGCGAGGGCGTCACCGGCAACGCAGCAGCGGCGAGCGCAGAAGCAGGAAAACGCATCATCGCCCACAGCGTGGCCGGCTTCCTGGATCTGCTTCACGATGTCGACCGGTTCGACGTTTCCCACTTCGAACACTGACCGTGCAATCGCCCGGACGCCGCCTTATATAGTCGAGAAACCTTTCAAGTTTTGCGAGAAATCATGTCCGACGTTCAGACCGAGACGCCCAGCGAAACCACCCCGACACAGATCCCCGTCACTGTGCTGACCGGCTATCTGGGTTCAGGCAAGACGACGCTTCTGAACCGCATTCTCACCGAAGACCACGGCAAGCGTTATGCGGTGATCGTCAACGAATTCGGCGAGATCGGCATCGACAATGACCTGATCGTGGAATCCGACGAGGAAATCTACGAGATGAACAATGGCTGCGTGTGCTGCACGGTGCGCGGCGACCTGGTGCGGGTGGTCGAAGGGCTCACCCGGCGTCCGGGCCGGTTCGACGCCATCGTCGTGGAAACCACGGGCCTGGCCGATCCCGCCCCCGTGGCGCAGACCTTCTTCATGGACGACGATGTGCGCGCCAAGACGCGGCTCGATGCGGTTGTCGCGCTGGTCGACGCCAAGCACCTGCCGCTGCGCCTGAAGGATTCCAACGAGGCCGAAGACCAGATCGCTTTCGCCGATGTCGTGATCGTCAACAAGACCGATCTCGTCACGCCGGAAGAACTGGCGGCGGTCGAGGCAACGATCCGCGCGATCAACCCGATGGCCCGCATTCACCGCGCCGAACGCGCCGGCGTTTCGCTGACCGAGGTTCTGGACCGCGGCGCGTTCGATCTGAAGCGTGTGCTCGATAATGATCCGCACTTCCTCGATCACGACGATCCCGACCATGTGTGCGGCCCCGACTGCGACCACGACCATCACGATCATCACCACGATCATGCGCACGGGCACGATCATCATCACCACGCGCATGATCATGGCGCGGCCTCGCCGATCCACGATGCCGGCGTGAAATCGCTCTCGCTGCGCGGTGGCGAGATGGACCCGAAGAAGTTCTTCCCGTGGATCGAGAAGACCACCCAGATGGACGGGCCAAGCATTCTGCGCCTCAAGGGCATCATCGCGTTCCCGGACGATCCGGACCGGTTCGTGGTGCAGGGCGTGCACATGATCATCGAGGGCGATCACCAGCGCCCGTGGCGCGAGGACGAAAAGCGCGAGACGCGCCTCGTCTTCATTGGCCGCGACCTCGACACCGAGCGTCTGCAGCGCACGTTCGAGGCCTGTCAGGCATAGCGCCTGACAGAGCCACGCGCGCCACGCCATACGAAATACATAGACCTGCATCGCCCAGGACCTGCCCATATGCCCACAGTCGCCCCGCTCGACCTCGAAAGCCACTGCATTGCCACCGCGTGGCTGAAAGACATTCCGCATTTCGCGCTGGCCGATGGCGTGGTGCATCGTCTCGACAATGGCCACAAATGGACGGAGGTTCATGATGGGCTTCTGGACGCCTGCCCCGACGTCGATCACGCACGCCTCATCACCGGCGGCGAGGATGGGCGGGTCACAGCACTTGCGGCTGACGGCACGGTGGAAACGCTGGCCGAGATCGGCCGCAAATGGGTGACCAGCGTTGCAGCCGGGCCGCAGGGCACGGTCGGTTTCGCGGTCGGGCGCAACGCCTATGTGCGCTTTGCCGATGGAAAACAGCGCGAATTCCAGCACCCGCGCTCGGTGGAAGGCATCGCCTTCGCACCGAAGGGGATGCGGCTTGCGGTCGCCCGCTACAATGGCGCGACGCTGCATTTTCCGGCAACCGACGGCAAGCCGACGGAGCTCGAATGGGCGGGCGCACACACCGGCATCACCTTCTCCCCGGACGGCAAGTTCCTCGTCACCACCATGCAGGAAAACGCCCTGCATGGCTGGAAACTCGCGGACGGCAAGCACATGCGCATGGCCGGCTATCCGGGAAAGGTGAAGAGCTTTTCGTGGAGCGCCAAGGGCAAATGGCTCGCCACTTCCGGAGCGCCGGCAGCCATTGTCTGGCCCTTTCAGGCGAAGGACGGCCCGATGGGCAAAGCGCCGCTTGAGCTGGGGACCCGCGGCGACACGATGGTGACGCAGGTCTGCTGCCATCCGACCGAGGAGATCGTCGCCATCGGCTATACCGACGGCATGATCCTCGCCGGGCGTTTTGCTGACCAGAAAGAGGTTCTTCTGCGCAGGCAGGGCAAGGGCGCGATCACCGCCATGGCCTGGGACGGTGATGGCCGCCGCCTCGCCTTTGGCTCGGAGACCGGTGAAAGCGGCGTGGTGGATATCGCCGGTTGAATTTCACGCCCTGTGCCTCAGTCTTTGCTTGCAGCGCGCGCGGCGTCCTGTAGCTTCCTCACCTGACTGGAAGCATGGGGGAGCGAGCGGTGGATAGCAGGCGCACAGCGCAGGAGATGCCTGCCCGGCTTGAACTCACCCCCGCGACCTATCGCCATCTTCTGAAAACGGCGCATCGCCACGCATCGCACCAGATCGAAGCAGAAGACCTGCTGCATGAAACGCTGATCGCCGCGCTGACAGCCGGCAACCGGCCATGCGTGGAGAACCGCGCCTGGCTTCAGGGCGTCATGCGCAACGTGGCGGCGACGAAACGGCGCTCCGCCGCCCGCCGGTCAACCCGTGAGAACGCCGCAAGTCTTTTTGAACCATCGGAAGACGGGGATGTTCCGACCGCGTTTCTTGCCGGCCTGCCAGGGAGCCAGAGAATTGTCACGCTTCTGGCTCTCGGCGGTCATACGCGCAGTGAAATCCGGCACCTTCTGCGCATTTCCGATGCGAGCCTGCGTCAGCGTATTGCCGGTCTGCGCCAGCGTTGGCGCGATGCAGCGCCCGACGCCGCTCCCCTTCCGGGAAAGCTTCTGGCGGGCACGCTCGCCTTCGGAGCGATCCGGCAGAGCCTTCTTCCGCTGACCGGTCGCAATTCTGCGTTCCTCGCAAGCCACGATCCGGACGGACACCTCTTTGCGGTAAGTTTTTCTCACCCCAAAGCTCACAAAACTGGCTCCTGCGGCAATTAAGAAGCAGAACCGGCACTGTAACATCAGGAGACACACATGCTTTCCAACGTCCGCATCGGCAACATCTGCTATTACGTCACCGACATTGACCGCACCGAAGCGTTCTACCGCGATGTGGTCGGGCTGAATGTCCAGAGGATGGAAGGGGACGAAGAGACGGGCGACTGGCTGCTGGCCAGCATCGAGAACAATATCGAACTCATCTTCTTCAAGATGGAGTCGCGCCCCGGAAACACGCCCATTGTGGTGTTCGACCTCTCCGAAGGTGGCATCGATACCGTCGTGGAAGGCCTTGCGGAGAAAGGCGCGACGATCGTAACGCCCGTCAGCCATGCTCCGGGCGGCTGGTCTGCCGAATTTGCCGACCCGGACGGCCATGTCCTGTCCGTCTACCAGTCGGAAGAGCGCCCGCGCAAAAGCGCGTAAGCATCACCGCACCAAAACCGCTCGCAGATCGTTGACATTCGTGCCGGTTGGCCCCGGCGCGAACAGATCGCCCAGCGCATCGAACGCGCCCCAGGCGTCATGCGCGGCAAGCAGCGCCTTCGGGTCGTGGCCGGCAGAGCGCAGCCGTGCGACGGTTTGGTGATCGGCAAAGGCACCGGCATTCTCCTCCGACCCGTCGATGCCATCCGTATCGGCGGCGAAAGCCGAGATGCCGGAAACGCCCTCAATGCCAAGTGCAAGCGCCAGAAGGAATTCAGTGTTGCGCCCGCCGCGCCCGCCGCTTCGGCGCAGCGTGACCGTGGTTTCACCGCCCGAAAGCAGCACGACCGGTTTTCTGAAAGGCCGGTCGCGCATCGCCACCTCACGGGCAATCGCCGCATGAACGCTGCCCACATCACGCGCCTCGCCCTCAATCGCATCCGACAGGATGACGGCAGGCACGCCCTGCGCCTCGGCGGCGGTGGAGGCCGCCTCCAGCGAGCGCGCGGCCGAGGCGATGACGTGAACCTCATGGCCTGAAAAACGTGGATCATCCGGCTTTGGTGCGTCCGCCGCAGGTGATGCGAGATGCTGCATCACCGCATCGGGCAATCGCATGCCATAGGTCTCGATCACGGCAAGCGCATCCGCGCGGCTTGCCATATCGGGCACGGTCGGACCGGATGAAACAAGTGCCGGGTCATCGCCGGGAATGTCCGAAACGATCAGCGAGACGACGCGCGCGGGATAAGCAGCAGCGGCCAGCCTGCTGCCCTTGATCGCGGAAATGTGCTTGCGCACCGTGTTCATGGCCGAGATCGGCGCGCCGGACGAAAGAAGCGCCTCGTTGACGGCGATCTCGTCGGCGAGTGTCAGGGAGCCTGCGGGTGCAGGCAGCAGGGCCGAACCGCCGCCGCAAACAAGCGCGATCACCAGATCATCCGGGCCGAGCCCGGTCACGCTCTCCATGAGACGCTTTGCGCCGGAAAGGCCGGCCTCATCCGGCACCGGGTGCGCCGCCTCCAGAACCTCGATCATGCGGGTTGGCGCGCCATAGCCGTAGCGGGTGACGACCACGCCTTCCAGAGGCCCGTCCCAGGCATCTTCCAGCGCCGCCGCCATCTGCGCGGCACCCTTGCCGGCCCCGACCACGATGGTGCGCCCCCGGGGCTTTTCCGGCAGGAATGCGCCAATGGTTTTGGCCGGGTCGGCGGCAGCGACGGCAGCGTCGAACAGTCTTGTGAAAAACGCCTTCGGATCGATGCTGCCGGTCACATGCGCCCCCCGAATTTACCCCATGAATCTACAAGGCGCTTTTGGCAGCCTCTCCTGCGACATAGGTTTCCACGATGGCGCGGTCATCGGCAAGCGTCTGGAGCAGGAAAAGCTCCTCGGCCAGCGTTTCGATGCGCTCCATGCGCAGCGCCATGACCGGCGTTGCGCGCGCGTTCAGAACCACGATATCGGCGTCAGTGCCCGGTTCCAGCGTGCCAACGCGCTCCGACAGGGAAAGCGCCTCGGCATTGCCGCGCGTGATCTGCCAGAAGGAGGCCAGCGGGTTCAGCTTCTCGCCATTGAGCGCGATGACCTTGTAACCCTCATCCATGGTGCGCAGCATGGAGTAGTTGGTGCCGCCGCCCACATCCGTCGCCGAGGCCAGCCGCAATGGCTTCTCACGCTTGCGATAACGCAGATAGTCGAACAGGCCGGAGCCGAGGAAAAGGTTTGAGGTGGGGCAGAACACGGCGACCGAGCCCGTGTCCGAAAGCACATCCGCCTCGCGCTCGGAAAGATGAATGCAATGGCCGAGCAGCGCCTTGGGGCCGAGCAGGCCGTAATGCTCGTAGATGCCGGTATAGTCCGGCGCGTCGGGATAGAGCTTAAGCGTGAAGGCGATCTCGTCGTGATTTTCGGAAAGATGCGTCTGCATGTGGAGGTCGGGGAATTCGCGCATCAGTGCTGCGGCCATCTCCATCTGCTCGGGGCTGGAGGTGATGGCGAAACGCGGTGTGACGGCATAGTTGAGCCGGCCCCTGCCGTGCCATTCGCCGATCAGCGCCTTCGTGTCGTCGTAAGAAGATTGCGGCGTGTCGGTGAGTGCGGCCGGCGCGTTACGGTCCATCATCACCTTGCCGCCCACAACGCACATGTTGCGCGCCAGCGCCTCGCTGAAAAAGGCCTCCGCGCTTTCCTTGTGAACGGAGCAATAGGCGGCAACCGTGGTCGTGCCGTTGCGCAGCAGCTCATCGAAGAACAGACGGGCGATGTGCCGGGCGTGCTGAATGTCGGAGAACCTGGTTTCTTCAGGGAAGGTGTAGTTGTTCAGCCACTCCAGAAGCTCGGCGCCATAGCTCGCGATCACCTGCATCTGCGGGAAATGCGCATGGGCGTCGATGAAGCCCGGCAGGATGAGGTGCGGGCGATGATCCACCACCGTGTGCCCCGCTTCGGCTCCTGCTGCGACCTCGGCAAAGCTGCCGGATGCGAGGATAACGCCATCTTCGACCAGAACCGCGCCATCCTCTTCAAAGAGATAGGCGTCGTGGTCGTCGATGCTCCGCGGTTCGGCTTTGAACGACAGGAGCCGTCCGCGGATGAGTTTCTGTGCCATGCGCTAGCGCGCCTCCTCGAACCAGGTAACGATCAGTTGCCGCTCCTCGTCCGTGATGCCCGAAACATTGCCGGGTGGCATGGCGTGGCTGCGGCCTGCCTGCAGATAGATTTCACGCGCATGCTCGGCAATAGAAGCATCCGTGTCGAGCACAACATTCTTCGGTGGGTAGGGCACGCCCTCATAGCCCGGCACGGCGGCATGGCACATGGCGCAACGCCCCATCACCGTGTCGCGCACCGCCGGAAAATGGGTCGAGGCGACGAAGGTCTGCCCCGTCGCCGAAAGCTTCGTCTCGCCCGTCAGCACCTGCGGCACGGTGGAAAGCCACATGATGATGATGAAGAGAACGCCGGCCAGCCCCCAGGTCCAGTGCGGGGTGCCCTTGCGGGCGTGCACCGTGTTGAAATAGTGCCGGATCAGCACGCCGATGATGAAGATGAGCGATGCGATGATCCAGTTGAACTGGGTGCCGAAGGCCAGCGGATAATGGTTCGACAACATCAGGAAGACGACGGGCAGCGTCAGGTAATTGTTGTGCAGCGAACGCTGCTTTGCCTGCAGGCCAAGTTTCGGGTCGGGCGTGCGCCCCGCCTTCAGATCGGCCACCACGATCTTCTGGTTGGGGATGATGATCAGGAAGACGTTCGCGGTCATGATCGTCGCGGTGAAAGCGCCCAGATGCAGGAAGGCCGCGCGACCGGTGAAGAGCTGCGTATAGCCCCACGCCATCACCACCAGGATCACATAGAGAACCAGCATCAGCGCCGTGTCATTCTTGCCGAGCGGCGATTTGCACAGAAGGTCGTAGAGCAGCCAGCCAAGCCCGATGGAAGCGAGCGAGATGAGGATACCGCCCCAGGCGGGCACATCGAGCACATTGCGGTCGACCAGATAGAGATCCGCGCCCGCATAATAGACGATGGCCAGCAGCGCGAAGCCGGACAGCCAGGTGGAATAGGATTCCCATTTGAACCAGGTCAGGTGCTCCGGCATGGAGGCCGGCGCGACCATGTATTTCTGGATGTGGTAGAAGCCGCCGCCATGGACCTGCCATTCCTCGCCATGCACGCCCTCGGGCAGGCCCGGCCGCTTCACCAGCCCCAGATCGAGCGCGATGAAGTAGAAGGATGAGCCAATCCAGGCAATGGCCGTGACCACGTGCAGCCAGCGCACGCCAAAAGACAGCCAGTCCCACAAAACCGCGTATTCGTTCATGCCAGCTTCCTCAACTCCACCGGGCGCAGGGTGACGGAACCCGATATAAACGGAAAGCGGATAAGATCACGATGACTTTCAAAAAATTTTGGAAAATAATGCGCGCGAAACACCTGGGGGCAGTGCATGGCCTATCTCGACAACATCGCCGTTTTTGTCCGCGTCGTGGAACTCGGCAATCTGTCTTCTGCGGGCCGCGACATGCGGCTTTCTCCGGCCGTTGCCTCGAACCGGGTGAAAGAGCTCGAAAAGCACCTCGGCGTGCGGCTCTTCAACCGCACCACGCGCCAGCTCACCCCCACCGAACAGGGCCGCGTCTTCTATGAGGGCGCGCGCAAGGTTCTCGAAGCGGTGGCGGAAGCCGAAGCCTCGGTCGCCGATCTTTCCGGCCAGCCGCGCGGCACGATCCGCGTCACCGCGCCGCTCGGCATCGGCAAACGGCTGATCGCCAGCGGCATTCCCGAATTTCGTGACCGATATCCCGAGATCGAGGTTCGCTTAAGACTTTCAGACCATGAGGTCGACATGATGCGCGAAGGCATCGACGTTGCCTTCAAGCTTGGAATACTGGAAAACTCCTCCTTCCGCATGCGCGGCATCATGGATTGCGAGCGCGTTCTGGCGGCCGCGCCTGATTATCTGCAACGGCGCGGCGAACCGAAGACACCCGAAGCGCTGATCGATGAGCGCCACGATTGCCTGATGCTGCGCTTTCCCGGCGCACGCGAGCATTTCTGGATGCTGCAGACGCCGGAAGGCGCGCGAAAGTTCGAGGTTAGCGGCCCGTTCGATTCCGACGATGGCGACGTGATCACCGACTGGGCGCTTGCCGGGCGCGGCATCGTCAACAAGCCCCGCTTCGAGATCGAGCCATTTCTGCGCGATGGAAGGCTTAAGGTGGTCCTGCCCCAGACCCCGCCCGTGCCGGTAAAGCTTGCCGCGCTCTACCCGCACAAGAAGTTTCAGGACCCGAAAGTGCGGCTTCTGGTCGACTTCATGTCAGGCCGCTGCCAGCGCATGATTGGCGATGTACTGGACGTGAAGTAATCAGCGGTTCAAAGCCGTCAGTATCTCCGCAGCCGCCATGGCTGCGATGACGGCGGGGCGCTTGTCGTGTACGGCGCTCCCGCCGATGGGCGTGACGAGCCTTGAGAAACGTTTCTCATCGCCGCCATTCTTCAGATACCAGCTCCGGAAGGTCGCGCGTTTGGTTTTGGAGCCGATCATGCCGACATAGGCTGCGTCATCGCGTGCGAGCGCCTCGGCAACCAGCAGAAAGTCGAGCGCATGATCGTGGGTCAGGATCACGAAGGCCGTCCCGGCGGGAGCTTCACGCACCGCCTCTTCCGGCAGGGCCGTAAGGCGCGTCTCCACATCATCCGGAAAATCCCCAAGCGCTTCCTTGCGGGTCTCGACCACCAGCACCCGCACGGGCAGCGGGGTCAGCGCTGCCGCCAGTGCGTGGCCGACATGGCCGCCGCCAAACAGGATCACCTGCGGGAAGGTACATGCCTCTTCGCCAGCGCGCTTCACAAGCGCCCGGCGCTCAGCCTGATCGAGTAGGCGAATGTCGAGCGCCACCCGACCACCGCAGCACTGGCCGATTTCCGGTCCCAGCGGAATGTCGAGAGCGCCGGTTGCAAGATTCTCCGAGATGAGTTCGCGCGCCCTGGCAATCGCCATGAATTCGAGCTGGCCGCCACCGATGGTTCCGAAAATCGCTTCTGGCGAAACCAGCATCCACGCACCCTCCTCGCGCGGGGTGGAGCCTTTCGCCTCGCGCACCTCAACAAGCGCGACGGAAGGCGAGGCTTGCAGGAAGGCCCTGAGGGCAGAGGTTGAATGGGGCATCGGTGCGGCCATATCAGTAGGTCCTGGCCCTAGCGCGCGCCTTCAGCCTTCATGCGCTCCACCGCCATCAGCACACGCTCGGGCGTGGCCGGCGCATCGAGACGCGGGCAGACCGTGTGGTCGGCAACGCTCGCCACCGCATCGGACAGCGCGTGAAGCACGCACATGGCGAGCATGAAGGGCGGTTCGCCCACGGCCTTGGAACGGTGCACCGTCGGTTCGGCGTTTTCCGCCCAGTCCGCAAGCGCCACGTTGAACACTTTCGGCCGGTCGGATGTGAGCGGGACCTTGTAGGTGGACGGCGCATGGGTCCGAAGCCGCCCCTTGCCATCCCAGACCAGTTCTTCCGTCGTCAGCCAGCCCATGCCCTGAATGAAGCCGCCCTCGATCTGGCCAATGTCGATGGCGCGGTTCAGCGAGCGGCCTGTCTCATGCAGGATATCGACGCGCTCGACCATGTATTCGCCGGTCAGCGTGTCGACGGAGACCTCGGCACAGGCTGCGCCATAGGCGAAGTAATAGAATGGCCGCCCCTGTCCCTTGTCGCGGTCCCAGTGGATTTTCGGCGTCTTGTAGAAACCCGCTGCGGAAAGCTGGATGCGGGCCATATAGGCCTCGCGGATGAGGTCGGCAAAGGGGATTTCGCGGTTGCCGATGCGCACGCGGCCCGGAAGGAACACCACCTGATCCTTCGGCACGTCATGGGCTTCGGACGCGAAGTCGATCAGCCGGGTCTTGATCTGGCGCGCCGCATCCTGCGCAGCCATGCCGTTCAGATCGGAGCCGGAGGAGGCCGCCGTAGCGGACGTATTGGGCACCTTGCCGGTGGTCGTGGCGGTGATCTTCACCTGATCGATATCGATCTGGAACTCTTCGGCCACCACCTGCGCCACCTTGGTGTAGAGCCCCTGCCCCATCTCGGTGCCGCCATGGTTTAGATGCACGGAACCATCCGTGTAGACATGCACCAGCGCCCCGGCCTGATTAAAATGCGTGGCCGTGAAGGAGATGCCGAATTTCACCGGTGTCAGCGCAAGACCGCGCTTGATGACCGGGCTTTTCGCGTTAAAGGCCGCGATTTCGCGTCGGCGCGCGGCATAATCGCTGCTCTCCTCCAGCTCGGCGATGATCCGTTCAGCGACATTGTCCTCTACCGTCTGATGATAGGGCGTGACGTTGCGGTCATCCGTGCCGTAGAGGTTTTTCTTGCGGATTTCGAGCGGGTCTTTGCCCAGCGCGAAGGCCACCTCATCGATGATGCGTTCAGCGCCCACCATGCCCTGCGGTCCGCCGAAACCGCGAAACGCGGTGTTGGACACGGTGTTGGTATAAAGCGGGCGCGAAACGGCTCGCGCAGCGGGGTAGAAATAGGTGTTGTCGCAGTGAAACAGTGCCCGGTCGGTCACCGGACCGGAGAGATCGGCTGCGTAGCCGCAGCGCGCGGCATAGGTGAAATCAACGCCGAGAATGGCACCCTCATCATCGAAACCGACTTCATAGTCGATCAGGAAATCGTGGCGTTTACCGGTCGCTGTCATGTCGTCGTCACGGTCGGGACGCAGCTTGACGGGACGGTTGAGCTTTTTGGCCGCTATGGCCGAGACAACGGCAAAGAGATTTGCCTGCGTTTCCTTGCCGCCGAACCCGCCACCCATGCGCCGCACCTCGATGGTGACGGCGTGGGAAGACACGCCCAGCGCATGAGCCACCATATGCTGCACCTCGCTCGGATGCTGGGTGGAGGAAAAGACGGTGACGTCACCGTCTTCGCCCGGAAGCGCAAACGCGATCTGGCCTTCGAGATAGAAATGGTCCTGCCCGCCAACCCGCATCTGACCGCGGATGGTGTGCGGGGCAGCGGCAATGGCCGCAGCGCTGTCACCACGTTCAAGCTTCAGCGGCGCGGTGACGAGCCGCGCGTCATCCGCGGCATCGGCGACATCGATCAGTGCGGGTTCTTCCGCATAGTCGATCTTCGCGAGACGGCAGGCGCGCCGCGCCGCTTCGCGCGTTTCGGCAATCACGGCAAAGATCGGCTGGCCGAAAAACTGAACGAGGTCGTTTGTGAGAATGGGTTCGTCGTGAAGCCCGGTGGGGCTGATGTCGTTTTCGCCGGGAATGTCGTCCGCCGTCAGAACGGCGACCACACCTTGCGCAGCACGCACCTTCGAGAGGTCCATGCTCGTGATCGTGCCATGCGCGACCTCGGAAAGACCGAGACAGGCATGCAGTGTACCCGCCGGTTCGGGCATGTCGTCGATATAGACGGCTTCGCCGCTGACATGCTTGTGCGCGGAATCGTGTTTTTGATCACTGGCGACGCCGCCGGCGATCCTCGCCTTTCCGGGATCAAGCGTTTCGTGCCGTGTCATGATCAGGCCGCCTCATATCTGGAGAGGTTTACCGGGTTGCCCGTGCTTTCAACGTAGAAGCGGCGGAGCAGGTTTTTCGCGGCCATCATGCGATAGTCGGCCGAAGCGCGCATGTCGCTGATCGGCTGAAAATCTTTCTCATAGGCCGAAAGTGCTGCCTCGACCGTTTCCTCAGTCCACGGCTTTCCGACAAGCGCTGCCTCGACGGCTTTTGCCCGTTTCGGTGTCGCGGCCATGCCGCCATAGGCGATGCGGGCGGCTTCGACCCGGCCATCGGCGATCCGCAGATCGAATGCGCCCAGAACCGCCGTGATGTCTTCGTCACGGCGCTTGGAGATTTTCCAGACCGCGAAACGGGAGGCCGCATCGGGCACCGGCACATGCACCGCCTCGACGAATTCGCCGGGCGCGCGATCCTGTTTGCCATAGTCGATGAAGAAATCTTCCAGCGGAATGGTGCGGCGCGCGCTGCCCTTTCGCAACGTGAGCGTTGCGCCAAGGGCGATCAGCGGCGGAGGCGTGTCGCCGATGGGCGAGCCATTGGCGATGTTGCCACCGATCGTTCCCATATTGCGCACCTGCTCGCCGCCAATGCGGTCGATCAGTGCGCCCAGCGCGGGAATGCGTTTCGCCAGAAGCTCAAAAGCTCCAGTGTAGCTCACGCCTGCGCCAATGCTGATGACGCCATCCTGCTCACGGATTTCCTGCAGGCCATCGAGCCCGCCGATGAAAACGACCGGCGCGATGTCGCGCATGAATTTGGTGACCCATAAGCCCACATCCGTCGCACCGGCGACGATGGTGGCCTCGGGCTCGGCTTCAAGGATTGCGGCAAAATCATCGACATCCGCCGGGATGAGCAGACGCTCGCGGCCCGAGCCGATCTCCACCCGCGCGCCATCCTTCATGCCCTGCAGCGCGGCGATGACCGCAGCGCGTTCCAGCGCCAGCGGGTCAGATGCGGCATGGCCATAATCGGAGACCGCGCGCGCAGCCCGCACGATGGGTTCATAGCCGGTGCAGCGGCACAGATTGCCCTGCAACGCTTTCTCGATGGCCCTGTCGGTGGGCTGCGCTTCACGCATCCAGAGCGCGTAAAGCGACATGACGAAGCCCGGCGTGCAGAAGCCGCATTGCGAGCCATGGTGGTCGACCATCGCCTGCTGGACCGGATGCAGGCTGCCATCGGCCCGTTTCAGATGCTCCACCGTCACCACATGACAGGCATCGAGCGAGCCCAGAAAGCGGATGCAGGCATTGACGCTCTCATACGAAAGCGCGCCATTGCGCAACCGGCCCACAAGCACGGTGCACGCACCGCAATCGCCTTCGGCGCAGCCTTCCTTGGTGCCGGTCAGACGCTGCCGCAGACGCAGATAATCGAGCAGGGTTTCGTCCGGACGGACATCGCTCAACGCCACCGGCGCGCCGTTCAAAAGAAACCGGATTTCACCGCGCGCGCCCATCAGCTCCCCCTGTAGGTGGAATAGCCGTAGGGCGAGATGAGAAGCGGCACGTGATAATGAGCGTTTTCTGCCATGCCGAAGCGGATCGGCACCTGATCGAGGAAGGCCGGCGCCGGCAGATCGACGCCCTGCGCACGCAGATAGGCGCCGGCTTCGAACACCAGCTCGTAGAAGCCGGTGCGAAACGCATCGCCGGCAAGCAGCGGCGCATCGCAGCGTCCATCGCTGTTGGTCGTGACCGTCTTCACATGAGTGCGCGCCTCGCCCTCCAGGCGATAGAGCGCAATCTCCAGTCCTCCGGCCGGTTTTCCGCTGGCCGTGTCCAGCACATGGGTCGTCAGACGGCCCTCACCCGCATTGCTCATGCGGCCTCCCTATCAATTCGCTTAAGCCACTTGCGCGTCTACCACTTGATTGTGGGGCAAATTGATTGCGAGCATAAGAGGACGCGCTAAGGAAGAACAACAAAACTCTTTCAAATTTTTCAGGAAAGTACCTCCCGCATTCCATCTATTATCCTTGCCAATAGCGAATTTCGGACAAATTGCATGACCCGCTACCTGAGAAACATGACCGGCTATGGCCAGACTCCACCGAACGCCGACTGGCCCGGCGGCGCGAAGATCGCCGTGCAGTTCGTTGTCAATTACGAGGAAGGCGGCGAAAACTGCATTCTGCATGGCGACGAGGCCTCGGAAGCCTTTCTTTCGGAAGTGGTGGGCGCGGCGCCATGGCAGGGCATGCGCCACTGGAACATGGAATCCATCTATGAATACGGCTCGCGCGCCGGGTTCTGGCGGCTCCACCGGATGTTCACGGCAGCCGGCGTGCCGGTCACCGTTTTCGGCGTCGCCACAGCGCTTGCCCGCAGCCCCGACCAGCTTGCCGCCATGCAGGACGCCGGCTGGGAAATCGCCTCCCATGGCTTGAAATGGATCGACTACCGCGCCCATTCGGAAGAAAGCGAGCGCGCCGACCTTCTGGAGGCGATCCGGCTGCACACCGAAGTGGTGGGCGAACGCCCGCGCGGCCTCTATCTCGGACGCACCTCGGTGAATTCGGTAAAGCTGGCCATCGAGGAAGGCGGGTTCGACTGGATTTCCGACACCTATGACGACGACCTGCCCTATTGGATCGACCATGACGGCCATGGGCACGGCACGCGCGCGCAGCTGGTCATCCCCTACACGCTCGACGCAAACGACATGCGCTTTGCCACGGCGCAGGGCTTCAATTCCGGCGATCAGTTCTTCAGCTATCTGAAGGACGCTTTCGACACGCTTTACGCTGAGGGAGGCTCGGGACGGTCGGCCATGATGAGCATCGGCCTTCATTGCCGTCTCATCGGCCGGCCGGGACGCGCTGCAGCCCTCCAGCGCTTCATCGACTATGTGAAGAGCCACGATCATGTGTGGCTGGCAACGCGTGGTGAGATCGCCCGGCACTGGCGCGAAAAGCACCCTTATGAAGCGCCGGCCCTGCGCCCGAGCCGCATGAGCGAACCGGAGTTCATCGAACGGTTCGGCAGCATCTATGAGCATTCACCATGGATCGCCGAACGCGCGGTGAAGCTGGAGCTGGGCCCCGCACATGACACGGCAGGCGGCCTTGCCAATGCTTTGGCACGCGTTTTCCGCTCCGCCAGCGAAGACGAACGCCTTGGGGTTCTCAAAGCGCACCCTGATCTCGCCGGCAAGCTGGCGGTAGCCAAAAGACTGACCGAGGAATCGAGCAAAGAGCAGGCTTCGGCAGGGCTCGATGCGCTGACCGACAGCGAGCGCGCACGCTTCACCGTACTCAACACCGCCTATACGCAGAAATTCGGGTTTCCCTTCATCATCGCCGTCAAGGACAACACCAAGGACAGCATTCTGAAGGCCTTCGAAACCCGGTTAGAGAACAGCCGCGACGAGGAATTCGCCACCGCCTGCCGGCAGGTGGAGCGGATCGCCCGGCTGCGGCTCAACGACATCCTTCCCGCGTGAAATCAGGACAATCAAGATGAACGCCCGCACCTACTACGCCCCGCATGGCGGGCATCCACCACAGACCCAGCTCCTGACCGACCGCGCGGTTTTCACGGATGCCTATGCGCTGATGCCCAAGGGCGTCATGCAGGACATCGTCACCAGCCTGCTGCCGTTCTGGGAAAAAACCCGCTGCTGGATCATCGCACGGCCTTTGTCCGGCTTCGCCGAGACCTTTTCGCAATACATCATGGAAGTGGAGCCCGGCGGCGGCAGCGACCGAGCGGAACTCGATGAGACTGCGGAAGGCGTGCTTTTCATCGTCGAGGGGGAGCTGACCATCGAGATCGCCGGCGAGACGCACAAGATGACGCCCGGCGGCTACGCCTATCTGCCGCCATCGAGCGGCTGGACCGCGCACAATCGGGGTGACGCTCCCGCGCGCTTCCACTGGGTCCGCAAGGCCTATGAGCCCGTTGCCGGGCTCGACATGCCTGATCCGCTGTTTCTGAACGAAGCCGATGTCGCGCCCTCTCCCATGCCGGGAACGGATGGCAAATGGGCTACGACGCGCTTTGTCGATCCGGCCGATCTGCGCCACGACATGCACGTCACCATCGTCACGCTGGAGCCCGGCGCGGTGATCCCCTTCGCCGAAACGCATGTCATGGAGCACGGTCTCTATGTGCTGGAAGGCAAGGCCGTCTACCGGCTCAATCAGGACTGGGTGGAGGTGGAAGCGGGCGATTTCATGTGGCTGCGCGCCTTCTGCCCGCAGGCCTGCTATGCGGGCGGGCCGGGCAATTTCCGCTACCTGCTCTACAAGGACGTCAACCGGCACGCCCGGCTGGGCGGCAGCTTCGCGCGATGAAACGGATCGAAGCCAAGATGCTGACACGCGCCGCCTTCGCGCCCTTCGGCGACGTGATCGAGACGGAAGGCGCGGAAAGCTTTCTCATCAATGCCGACAAGTGCCGCCGCTTTCACGATCTGGCGACGGTTGAAACGGCGGGCGAGAATGCCCGCGTTCTGATCAATATCTTTCGCGGCACGCCCTATGCACTGCCGCTGCGGCTTTCCATGGTGGAGCGGCACCCGCTCGGGAGCCAGGCCTTCATGCCGCTTTCGCCCGCTCCCTTTCTGGTGATCGTGTGCCCGGATGAGAACGGGCAGCCCGGCGAGCCCCGCGCCTTCGTCACCCATCCCGGACAGGGCGTGAACTACGCGCGCGGCACGTGGCATGGCGTTCTGACACCCATCGACGCACCCCAGGATTTCGTGGTGGTCGACCGTGGCGGAGACGGCAACAATCTCGAAGAATTCCACTTCCAGGAACCCTTTGAAATCACGGTGCCATCCCTCCCATGACCGTTCCCGACATTCATCTCATCAACCGGCTGCTCGACGTGATCGAACAGGACATCCTGCCGAAGACCGCTGCGGGCGTCGCCCATGGCAACAAGCTCTTCGGCGCGGCGATCCTGAAGAAAAGCGACCTGTCGCTGGTGCTTGCCGAAACCAACAATGAGCTGGAAAATCCGCTCTGGCATGGCGAGGTGCATACGCTGAAGCGGTTCTACGAACTGCCCAAGCATGCGCGCCCGGACACGAAGGACTGCATCTTCCTGTCCACCCACGAGCCCTGCTCGCTGTGTCTTTCGGCGATCACCTGGACCGGCTTCGACAATTTCTACTATCTGTTCAGCCACGAGGATTCGCGCGACTCCTTCTCGATCCCGCACGATCTGAAGATCCTCAAGGAGGTCTTCACGCTGGAGCCCGGCGGCTACAATGCCGAAAACGCCTTCTGGAAAAGCTACGCCCTGCCCGCTCTGGCAGCCGCACTGCCAGCGGCTGATGCGGAAGCGGTGAAAGCGCGGATTGCAACGCTCGCCGCAACCTATGCCGCCCTTTCCGAGCGCTATCAGGACAGCAAGGCGGAGAACGACATTCCGCTGAACTGACGGGGATGGCTGGGCTGGGCCGCTCCGGCTGACCGCTTAGACGCGCCCACACCTCCCTGCCATCACCCCATCCTGAGCCTCTTGAGCTTGCCGAAAGACGAAGGGCGGGGTGAAGGCACGCGCCAACGTCACCACCTGAGCGCACCATGTCGCCCTCGCCCTTCGACAAGCTCAGGATGAGGGCTGTGTTGGCGAAATCGACGCGCGAGGCGATGCTCTAAGCACTTCAAAACCCAAGACAATGCGGAAGCGCTGGTGATGTGGGAGAGGCGAACAAGCACCTCACGGCATCGCAAAGCGCTGCAACGCAAGACGAGGCGAGGCAACCCAAGGCGGGGCAACCCACGGCTAGGCTAGGCAAGACAAGACAAGACAAGGCAAGCGCCCCACATCTCCCTGCCTTCACCTCATCCTGAGCTTGTCGAAGGGCGGGGTGAAGGCACGCGCCAACGTCACCGCCTGAGCGCATCATGCCGCCTCGCCCTTCGACAAGCTCAGGATGAGGGCTGTGAGGGCTGATGTTGTCACCCAGCGAAGATAAAGGCCCCCACCGCAATGAGCGCCCCAAAAACAAAAGGGCGGGTTACCCCGCCCATCGCCATCGTGATTAAACGCGTTCCATCGCCAGTGCGATGCCCTGGCCAACGCCGATGCACATGGTGGCAAGCGCAAGCTTGCCGCCACCCGCCTGCAGCTCAAGCGCAGCGGTGCCGGAAATGCGCGCGCCCGACATGCCGAGCGGATGGCCAAGCGCGATTGCGCCGCCATTCGGGTTCACCTGCGGCGCATCCTCGGCAAGGCCCAGTTCGCGCAGAACGGCGATGCCCTGGGAGGCGAACGCCTCGTTGAGCTCGATGACATCGAAATCCGAAGGCTTCAGACCAAGCCGCGCACAGAGCTTCTTCGTCGCCGGAGCCGGGCCGATGCCCATGATGCGCGGCGGAACGCCAGCCGTCGCGCCGCCGAGAATGCGGGCAATCGGCGTCAGGCCGTATTTCTTCGCCGCTTCTTCCGAAGCGATGATGAGCGCAGCCGCACCGTCGTTGACGCCGGAGGCGTTGCCGGCGGTCACGCTGCCGCCCTCGCGGAAAGGCGTCGGCAGCTTGCCGAGCTTTTCAACCGTGGTGCCCGGACGCGGATGCTCGTCCTTGTCGACCACCACCGGGTCGCCCTTGCGCTGGGGAATGGTGACAGGGATGATTTCCTTTGCGAGACGCCCGTTCTCCTGTGCTGCGACAGCCTTGTTCTGGCTGCGCACGGCAAAGGCGTCCTGATCGGCGCGGCTGACGGAGAAATCCGCCGCCACGTTCTCGCCCGTCTCCGGCATGGAATCGATGCCATACTGTTTCTTGAGCACCCTGTTGACGAAGCGCCAGCCAATCGTGGTGTCGTAGATTTCCGCATGACGCGAGAAGGCCGTTTCGGCCTTCGGCATGACGAAGGGGGCGCGGCTCATGGATTCCACGCCGCCGGCGATCATGATCTCCGCCTCGCCCGCCTTGATGGCGCGCGCGGCGATGGTGATCGCATCCATGCCCGAACCGCACAGGCGGTTCACCGTGGAGCCCGGCACCTCAATGGGCAGGCCCGCAAGAAGCACGGCCATGCGCGCCACGTTGCGGTTGTCCTCACCGGCCTGGTTGGCGCAGCCATAGAACACATCGTCCAGCGCCGCCCAGTCGACCTTCGGGTTGCGCTCCATCAGCGCCTTGATGGGCAGGGCTGCCAGATCGTCTGCGCGAACGGAGGAAAGCGCGCCGCCGAAACGGCCGATCGGCGTGCGGATGTAATCGCAGATGAAAGCTTCAGCCATGAGTGAGGTCTCCTAACCATCAATGCCGGGCAGCGCCCGGCCGCCGCGTGCGCCACGCGGGCCAAAAAGATCATGCGCCCTTATGGGCCGCTTCAGTACGGGCTTTCAAGTCGCGCAATGTCGCAAGCTCGAGTTCGGTGGGCGGCGGCGTCTCTTCGACACCGTCTGAAAACGTCACGGTCCAGCCGCAGGTCTCCTGCACCTGATCGCGCGTGACGCCCGGATGCAGCGACACGACGGTGAACTCCTTCGTCACCGGGTCGGGCTTCCAGATCGCAAGATCGGTGATGAGCAGCGTCGGCCCCCTGGTGTCGATGCCGAGCTTCTGACGGTGGTCGCCGCCATCGCCATGTCCAAAGGAAGTGTAGAAGTCGATCTTCTCCACCATGCCCCGCTTCGACTGGGCGAGCGTGATGTAGACCTCCTGCGAGGAGGTGGCGATTTCCGGAGCGCCACCGCCGCCGGGAAGCCGCGTCTTCGGGCTGTCATAGTCACCGATGACGGTGGTGTTGATGTTGCCGTATTTGTCGATCTGGGCCGCGCCCAGAAAGCCGATGGTGATGCGCCCGCCCTGCAGCCAGTAGCGGAACATTTCCGGCACCGCCACCGTGGTCAGCGCGGTGTCGCACAGTTCGCCATCGCCAATCGAGAGCGGCAGCACATCCGGCGCGGTGCCGATGGTGCCGGATTCATAAATCAGCGTGATGTCGGGCGCATGCGTCAGGCGCGCGATGTTGCAGGCAGCCGAGGGCGCGCCGATGCCGACGAAACACACATCGTCATTCTTCAGCGCGCGCGAGGCGGCAATCGTCATCATTTCATTGGGAGTGAATTCGGGCTTGCTCATCCTGCGTCCCTCAGCTTCTCGACGCGGCCTGCGAAATCCTCGGGCGTCGCATCAAGCACATTCTTCTGCATCCAGTCGCGGAACAGCTCGCGGTCTGCGGCGATCTTGTCCCATTTCAGATATTCGGCGTTGTCACGCGCGTAATAGCCATGCGTGTAGGAGGGATGCGCGCCACCCGGCACCACGGCGATGTCGGTCACCGTCCAGTGGGGCAGAATGGTCAGATTGGGGTGCAGGTCGGAGAAATCGTCGACGACTTCTTCCACGGTCACGACAGCGCGTTTCGCCGCCAGCACCGCCTCTTTCTGAATGCCGACAATGCCCTCGACCAGAACATTGCCCTTTCGGTCCGCCTTCTGCGCATGAATGAAGACGACATCGGGCCGCAGCGCCGGCACGGCAGCCAGGCTCTCACCCGTGAAGGGGCACTCGATGAACTTGATGTTCGGGTTCACGCGGGCAAGCTCCGCGCCGCGATAGCCACGGAAGATCGCACAGGGAAGCCCGGCCGCGCCCGCCTCATAGGCGTTGGCCATGGCGGCGTGCGAATGTTCCTCGATCTCGAGCTTGTGCGGGAAGCCGTTTTCCACCGCATCGCGCAGGCGGCGCAGAAGCCCCACCCCCGGATTGCCGGCATAGGAAAAGACCAGTTTGCGGGCGAGGCCCATGCCGATCATCTGGTCGTAGACCACATCGGGGGTCATGCGGATCAGCGTGAGATCACGGAAACCCTGGCGGATCGCCTCATGGGCGGCGGCGGTGGGGATGAGATGCGTGAACCCCTCGAAAGCGACGCTGTCGCCATTGCAGAGATTCTCCGCGACCGCTTGCGACAGCGGAACAAAACGCGCCATGGTTTTCCTCAAAAGTTCGTATTGCGAACATAAGTTTTACATGCGATACTTCTTAAATGGAGAATGAAATCAAGTCAAACAACAGTGAGACCCGCGACATCGTCGGATCATTGCAGAAGGGGCTTGGCGTTGTGGAAATTCTGGCCAATGCGCCGGACGGCATGACGCTGACGGAGGTGGCAAGCGAAGCCGGGTTGACGCGTGCAGGTGCACGGCGCCTGCTGCTCACCCTGGTGGCCAGTGGCTATGCGCGCCAGGAAGAACGTCGTTTTTTGCTGTCCGCCAGACTGCTCGGGCTGGCACGGACCTGGATGGGCGGCGCCGCGCTCTGGCATTATGCCGAGCCAATCATGCGCCGCATCTCGGAAACCCTCGGCGAATCCTGCTCCGCGGCCGTCCTTGAGGGAGAAGAAGTGGTCTATGTGGCGCGGGTGGCCGGCCGGCGCATCGTTTCGGTGGCGCTCAATGTCGGCACGCGTCTGCCTGCCTACTGCACGTCGATGGGCCGGGTTCTTCTGTCAGATCTGGACGCGTCCGAACTCACCCGTTTTCTCGCGCAGACGGCGATCAGCGCCAAGACCGAAAGAACGATGACGGACCGGGCCCGGATCACCGAAGCCGTGATGCTGGCCGGCGCGCGCGGCTACGCGATTGTCGACCAGGAACTGGAACTCGGCCTGCGGTCGATTGCGGTGCCCATTCGCAACAAGACGGGACGCATCGCGGCCGCGCTCAATGTCTCCACCCAGTCGGCGCGCTTCACTTGCGCCGAGATGGAGCAGACAATCCTGCCTCTTCTGCAGACGGGTGCGCGGGAAATCGAGGACTTTCTCGCCCTGCAATAGCCCCTTGTCATACACGACGGAAGCATCGTCCAAGGGAAAACTGTAGCGTGTCATGCCGCACTCCTTGATGATCCGGTTGGATGATCGGGAGATTTTTCGATGGTCTGGCGCATGCGGCGCGCAAGGCGGGCTTCCAGCCGCGCTTCGAGAACGCGTTCAAGCACGTCACGTGTCCCCGGGGCCGCATGCCCTTTCGACATTGCAAAAAGTGAATCGACGATGGAGACCTCATCCTGTGGCGACAGGAGAGCCTCGATTTGCGCATCAGTCTGCGCGTCCGAACGGGCGTTGTGAATCGATCTGCTCATGGTCTGGAATCTTGCGCGCCGAACCTGACGGCAAAGCGGCGGCTGGGTGAAATTTTGACGACAGTTTCTAGGCATAACCACGCCGCGCAGCAGGCTGCGCGGCGTCAGGTCTGAGCGGGGGTTTATTGACGGGCCAGGCTGTGGCCCGGATAGGCGGCGGCTGGCGGTGTAAGACGGCGCAGCTCGCCCTGCAGAAGCTCGAAAATATCCATCGCCAGCCGCAGATTGAAGCGCTTGTCATCGAAGAACATGCCGTAGCGGATATCAAGACCGCCAGGGATAATCTCAATGCAATCTTCCAGCGATGAAGAATTGCCTTCGAAGACGAAACCAGGCAACGGAGAAGCGGCGACGCCGCCGACCACGAGCTTCATGGCACTGGTGATATCGTCCACTTCACCAATCACCTCGTAGGATACATTGCGCTGGCGAAGCCACTCTCTCGCCACTATCCCGAGCGGAGACTGCGGATTGGCCAGAACCACGGGTATCGTCGTCGAGCTACGCTTAATCTGCTCACCGAACTCACGCGAACCCATCCATCGCATGTTGTGATCGCAGATCAGATCAGGCCCCATTTCATTGGGATAAAGCGCGCGGAAGGCCGCATCCACCTGCCCAAGGTCGTACATCTCCTCCAGCCGTCTTGAATCAGAGATGCGCCAGCTTACGGTCTCCCTGATTTTGCCCAGACGCCCAAGACCGCCCAGAAGAAGCGGGGCCGTATAGGTGCAGATCCCGACTTTGAGTTTGGAAACGTTTTTCTCGTAACCGACTGTACGAAGGCGGCGTTCCAGGTCGAGCATCTGCCGTATCAGCCCCGAGATCTCTTCCTTGACGATAATCCGGTTGCCGAGTTTCTTGATGAGTGGCGTCCCGATTGCCCGCTCCAGACGCCCCAGATGCATACTGACCGCCGGCTGGCTGATGCCCAGCTTCTGCGCCGCGCCGGTCAGGCTGCGTGTGTCGATGACCGCTTCTGCGGCCCGCAAAGTTGCAAATGAAAGTCCATCCTGTTTGTGCATGCCCATATGCTCTACGCCTCGCTTGATAAGAGGTGGAAATCTGACCCGAAGGACGCCGCCGCGAACGCGGCACGCAACACTTTTGAAAGACGGCAATAACCGTCTGCCCGCACAACGCGTTTCATTCGCGCCATGCAGCTTTGCGGCACTCTCGGCACCGCCATGCATCAGCCGCGCAACGCGCTGCCAATGCGACGCCAACTCATCGCTTCCGAAGCCTTAATGGCGTCGGATCGCGACCTCTGCGGCGCTAAACACCTGTCCGCTGAAACACACGTTCCCCCACAACCCTCACGCCCCCTCTGATCCATACAATGCATGAACGATAGCGGATTCTGATTACATATACAACCTATAGTAGATTATGTGGATATCTTCTCACCTTACGCGCATAATCTCGTCGGATTTTCGAGAATTATCCAGATTTTTCAAATAGATATTATAATATCTCGCCAACATGCGAGCAAACAGGGAATACGGATTTTCCGATAAAATCAGCGTATCTATATACGTATACAACCATGTAAAACGCCGACCCGAAGGGCCGGCGTCCATGTGCTCCGAGGGTGTAACTGTATCGCGCGGGTCAGCGCTCCAGGCGAAAACCGAGAAGTCGCAACGCGTTCAGCGTCACAAGCACCGTAGCGCCAGTGTCGGCAAGGATGGCGATCCACAACCCCGTGATACCAAGCACCGTTGTGACCAGGAACACGGCCTTTAGACCGAGGGCGATCGTGATGTTCTGGCGGATATTGGCCATCGTCGCCCGCGCCAGACGCAGCAGTCCCGCCACATCGCCCACACGATTGCGCAACAGCGCCCCGTCTGCTGACTCCAGCGCCACGTCGGTGCCTGACCCCATCGCCACCCCCACATCGGCCGTGGCCAGCGCCGGTGCATCGTTGATCCCGTCGCCGATCATCATCACCGTATGCCCGGCAGTCAGTTCGCGAATGGCAGACACTTTGTCGTCAGGCAGAAGTTCGGCACGGTATTCCATCGACAGGCTCCCTGCGATGGCTTCGGCGGTACGGGCATTGTCTCCGGTGAGCATCACCGAGCGCACGCCAAGTTCCCTGAGATCACGCATTGCAGCAGCAGCATCCCCTCGGGGTTCGTCGCGCAGGGCGATCACGCCGGAAAGCGCACTGGCCCGGAAGACAGCCGCGACAGTCTTCCCCTCTGCTTCGAGCGCTTCAATACGCGCTTTCGCGTCCGGGGTCATCGCTCCCCGCTCTTCGGCATACCGTGGCGAGCCGACAAACACGGTCTCCCCGCCAAGCTGCGCCTCCACACCCCGACCGGGGATGGCACGCGCATCGCGCCCTGCCTCGAAAGCTATGCCCTGCCCTTCGGCATGGGCGAGCACCGCCTCCGCCAGGGGATGACTTGAACCGGCTTCGACACCGGCAGCCAGCGCCAACACCGCCTTCTCATCCCCCTCAGGCGACCACACATCCGTAACCACCGGGCGGCCGACCGTCAGCGTGCCAGTCTTGTCGAACGTCACCAGATTGACCCGCGCGGCGGCCTCGATCACCGCACCGCCTTTCAACAGCAGGCCGCGGCGCGCACCCGCCGAAAGGGAGGAAGCGATGGAAGCCGGTACGGAGATCACCAGCGCACACGGACACCCGATCAAAAGCAGCGCCAGCGCGCGGTATACCCAGACATCCCAGGCTGCACCTGCAGCCAGTGGCGGCACGATTGCAACCAGAATGGCGAGGGCCACGATTGCGGGCATATAATAGCGGCTGAACCGGTCGATAAAGCGCTCGGTGGGCGCACGCGCCTCCTGCGCCTCTTCGACAAGGCGGATGATGCGCGCGATGGTGTTGTCTTCTGGCGCGCGCGTTACACGCACCTTGATCGCCGCGTCGGTGCTGATCGATCCGGCAAAGACCTCGTCGCCTTCACCTTTTGTTTTTGGCACGGATTCACCCGTCACGGGGGCCTCATCAATACCGGCCATCCCGTCGACGATCGCGCCGTCAGCGGGTATCCGGTCACCCGGCCGCACAACGACAATCTGTCCGATGGCGAGTTCCGACGCCTGCACCTTCCGGGTCTTGCCGTTTTCCTCGAGCAGCGCCGTCTTGGGAACCAGGTCCCCCAGCGCCCGGATACCCGCCCGCGCACGGTTTGCAGCCACACCCTCCAGAAGCTCGCCGACGGCAAAGAGGAAAACCACCAGCGCGGCTTCCTCGGCCGCACCGATAAAGAGCGCGCCGGCCGCCGCCACAGTCATCAGCATTTCGATTGTAAAGGGCATACCGGCACGCAGAGCGGCGAAAGCCCGGCGCGCGACCGGCGCGACGCCGATCAGACAGGCCGCCACAAATGCCCACATGCCCAGTTCACCCGGCAGCACGAACTCCGCTCCCCACGCAGCCGCCAGCAAAAGGCCGGTGAAGATGACGAGACGTCCCTTTCCGGTCCGGTACCAGCTCTTGCCACCATCGTCCGCACCATGAACGTGACCGGCTGCACCATGCCCCGGATCGGACGGTGTTGCATCGTGATCCTGCCGGCTCCCATGACCGCCACAGCACGCGCCCGCAGTGGGGCCGTCGCTGTCGGACGCGCCGGGATTCTGCCGCGTGGAAACCGTATAGCCGAGCTTCTCGACCGTCCGCTCAACTTTTCCGCGTTCGGTCCTGCCCTCATCGAGCGCCAGCGCCAGCGTTTCGGACATAACCGAAACCCTCACGTCGCTCACACCAGGCAGGCGCTCAAGCGCTGTCCGGATCTTGTTCGCGCAACTTGCGCAATCCATGCCGCCCACGGTCCAGGAATGGGTGTTTGCGGCGCGATCATCCTGTTTCAAGGACACGATGATTCTCCTTGCAGTCTATCAACGACCGCAAGATAGGACCTCTAGTCACTAGAGCTTCAAGAGGGAAAAAGATGTTTTTGGTTAGACGGACGAATACACCACTTCGCCGCCGATCCAGGTCGAAACGACCCCCAGATCGTCATCGAGCACGACAAAATCGGCGTCCATGCCCGCCGCCAGACACCCCTTGGCGTGATCCAGCCCGATGGCCTGTGCAGGATAGAGGCTCACCATGCGCAACGCTTCGCCCAGTAACAGACCGACAGTACGGTGGAGATAAGCCACGGTGGAGATCATATCGATATCCGCTCCGGCCAGAGTTCCATCCTCCAGCGTCAGGCGTCCGTTCTCCCGCCTGATGGTCCGCCCGTTCAACTCGAACGACTTCATGTCCGTTCCGATGGTCGACATGGCATCCGTCACGGCAAAAATGCGCGCCGGGCCACTCTTGGCCCGCAATGCAACCCCAATCGCCACCGGATCGACATGAACACCGTCGGCAATAATACCCACCCAGAGCTGTCCGCTATCAAGCGCCGCCCCCACGACACCCGGCTCACGGTGTCCCAGCGGGCTCATCGCATTAAAAAGGTGCGTAACAAGCGACGCGCCAGCCTCCGCATAGGCGAGCGCGGTATGGCAGGTCGTGTTCGTATGACCAAGGCTGACCTTCACCCCGCCATCAACGAGCGCGCGCACCTGATCTACCGTTACGTTTTCCGGAGCAAGCGTCACCATCAACGCCGGGAGACCGCCATGCGCCTCGATCAGGGCGACAAGGTCCGCGTCCTCCATCGGGCGGATCAGAGCCGGATCGTGTGCGCCCTTGCGCTCGATGGAAAGATGCGGGCCCTCAAGGTGCAGGCCGAGAAAGCCAGGCATCCCCGCACGCGCAGCTTCCTGCCCGGCGGCAACCGAAGTCGCAGTCGATTCGCGCGTGTCGGTAATGAGAGTGGGCAAAAGACCGGTGGTGCCGAACATTGCGTGCGCCCGGCAGATTCTCTCAAGACCCTCGACGCCACAGTCACCGTCGAACATCACACCGCCGCCGCCATTCACCTGAAGGTCTATGAACCCCGGCACGATCATGGCGCCGCCCGCTTCGCGCACCGGAAGATCGCGAGCCATTTTTCCGCGCGCTTCGAGCCCGGCGATCTTTCCGTTCTCGACAGTCAGTACATGATTGTCCAGCCAGGTCTGACCGTCAAAAATACGCGCGCCGGCGAGGGCAAAAGGAGACATGGTGCGTTCCGGTGTTTGAGAGTCTGTCAGCGTTCGGGAATTTTCAGCTCGGCAACGAAATCATAGGCATCACCGCGATAGACCGAGCGGGTGAATTCGATTACCCGCCCATTGGGCAGATAGGAAACACGTTCGATGTAGAGAGCAGCCTCCCCGGAAGCGACCTTGAGGAGCGAAGCTTCACGCTCGTCCACATTGCGGGCCGAGATGCGCTGCGTGGCACGGCAGGGCCGGGCCGAACGCCTGTCGAGGGCATCGTAGAGAGAATCCGTCACCGAGGCCGGGTCGGGCAGGAAGCTGCCGATGATTGAAGCCCGCTCGATGGCCATGGGCACATCGTCAGCAATCCGCAGACGCTCAAGCCTCGAAACCGTATCCCCCACCGAAAGGCCCAGCACCATCATCTCGTCCGGTGACGGGGCAGCGACAATGCGCTCCAGCCATTCCGAACGCGACGTGAGACCCCGTCGGGCCATATCCTCGGTGAACGAGGTCAGAAGTGACAGCGATTGTTCAACGCGCGAAACCGAAGGCGCCACGAACGTTCCAGAACCGTGACGGCGGATAAGCCGCCCCTGCTTTACAAGATCGTCCACCGCACGGCGCACGGTGACACGGCTTAGTTCCGTCAGTTCGGCAATGTCGCGCTCAGTCGGAAGGGCCTCCCCTTCACCCAGAACACCGCCGGCAATCGCGTCTTCCAGCAGACGACGCAAGCGCAGATAGAGCGGCCCGGACCCCATGGCCGCGACCCGATCTGCGGTAAAGAGGCCCGGTGCGGTCATCGTCGCTCCTCCCCCGCCATTTCATGCGCAAACGCGCGCAGCGCGAGCTGAACCGCGCCTGAAAGGGCATCTCCCTGCGGCTCTTTAAGAATCGCCCGGTGTCGCGGCGCAAGCCGCCTGGCATATTCCTGCGCCAGCCCACCAAGAAGGCAAAGCCTGTCACACCCCTTAAAAACCACAGTGTCCAGCGCCATGGTGATGTCGCGCACGGCATCGAGCAGGATATCTCTGGCGATGAGATCGCCCTTGCCGTCGTGTTCGAAGATCAACGGCGCGAAGGCACCATAGTCGGCGGGCCGTGCGCTCTGCTGGGCAAATTCCACCATCGCCTCGGGATCATCGTCAAACCGCGCCATGACCGCACGGCTTAACGGCGTGTGCTCACGAATACCGTCATGGGCGAGCAGGGTCTGCTGCAGCAATGCCCGGCCAATTACGGCGCCGCTCGCCTGATCGCCAATGGCAAATCCCCAGCCACCCACATTGCGCAGCGCGCCATTTGAACGCGACACATACACCGAGCCGGTACCGAGTATGGCCATCACGCCATCCTCGTCGCCCAGTGCGCCCTGAAGAGCAATCAGACCATCATGAACGAAGCGGGTATCTGCGAAGGGGAGTGCTTTTGCGAGTTCCTGCTGGCGCTCGCCAACATTGATCCCCGCAAGGCCGAGAAAGGCAGGAATTTCCGACAGCCTGGCGGCATCAACCCCCGCGTCCTTCAGGGCTTCGTCAGCGGCTGCAACAATGTTTTTGCCGATTGCATCCGATGTGGTGAAGATGTTGGCGGAGCCGCGCTTGCCGCGCCCGACAACCCGGCCGTGACGGTCAGCCAACGCCGCCCTGCAACTGGTTCCTCCACCATCTATCGCTATGACGTATTCGCTCATGATTGCTCCTCCACCCAATAATACCAAAAAGATACCTCCAGGGAACAATAAAAAATCATCAACCCCAGAAATCGGCATAACTATCTGATAAAAAATAATATTTAGCGCAGCTCTCCGGAATTTGCCCCGAAAGTGGTGAAATCAGGCTGGACAAATGGTATCTTTTTGGCCTTTAATTTCCGCATTGGAGGAGGCAGAGGGGTCCGGGGAGCCGCGCGTACAAGGGACACAGAAGAACGTTCCCAGCCGCGCAGGGCAATCCGGAAACGCTGACAACGCTTCGTGGGGCTCACGAAACACATCGAATTACCTCCATGGGAAATTCAGCAGCGCCCCGGGGCGCGCTCCAGGCTTGCGCGTCAGGCCACGGAGACACCTCCCGGGCACAACAGGGAGAAGATCATGATGAAATCCACCAGACTGGCATTGCTTGCCGCGACCATGCTGGGTGCGACCGGCACGACGATGGCGCAGGATGCCGAACTCACCATCGAAAGCTGGCGCAATGACGACCTGACAATCTGGCAGGAAAAGCTCATCCCGGCCTTCGAAGCCAAGCACCCCGGCATCAAGGTGACCTTCGCGCCGAGCGCTCCGACCGAGTACAATGCGGTTCTCAACTCCAAGCTCGATGCAGGCACGGCCGGCGACCTCATCACCTGCCGCCCGTTCGACGCCTCGCTCAGCCTTTATGAAAAGGGCCACCTGACGGATCTCAAGGATCTCGAGAACATGTCGAACTTCTCCGACGTGGCAAAGGCCGCGTGGAGCACGGATGATGGTTCTGCGACGTTCTGCGTGCCCATGGCATCCGTGATCCACGGCTTCATCTACAATGCCGACGCCTTCGAAGAGCTCGGCATCGAGCCGCCGAAGACCAATGAGGAGTTCTACGCGGTCCTCGAAAAGATCAAGGAAGACGGCACCTACATTCCCATGGCCATGGGTGCCAAGGACCAGTGGGAAGCCGCCACAATGGGCTACACCAATATCGGCCCGAACTACTGGAAAGGCGAAGAAGGCCGTCTGGCGCTGATCAGCGGCGAACAGAAGCTCACGGATGAGCAGTGGGTCAAGCCACTCGGCGAGATCGCCAAATGGGCTCCGTATCTGGGCGACGGCTTTGAGGCACAGGCCTATCCCGACAGCCAGAACCTTTTCACGCTCGGCCGCGCCGCGATCTTCCCGGCCGGCTCCTGGGAAATCGCCATCTTCAACGATCAGGCGGACTTCAAGCTGGGCGCGTTCCCCCCGCCGGTGCAGAATGCAGGCGACGAATGCTACATTTCCGATCACACGGATATCGGTATCGGCATGAACGCCAAGACGGAGAATGCGGAAGCCGCCCGCACCTTCCTGAACTGGGTCGGCTCGGCCGAATTCGCTTCGCTCTACGCCAACTCGCTGCCGGGCTTCTTCTCGCTTTCCAACGAGACCGTCGAGATGGAAGACCCGCTCGCCAGGGAATTCGTCTCCTGGCGTGAAAACTGCAAGTCTACCATCCGCCCCGCGCACCAGATCCTCTCGCGCGGCACGCCGAACCTGTGGAACGAGATGTGGAATGTCTCGGCCAATGTCCTGCGCGGCGCACAGACGCCGGAAGACGGTGCAAAGCAGCTTCAGGACGGTCTGGCCGGCTGGTACGAGCCGCAGCAGTAAGCGCAAGCTCTGAACAAAACCGGGTCCGCCTTTCGCGCGGGCCCGGATCATAGAGAGACGTTCCATGTCCCAAGCGACAAAGAAGCCCCGACGCTGGCACATTGCCGTGTTTCTGGCGCCCGCCGTGCTGATCTATACGGCGATCATGATCATTCCGCTGTTCAGCACACTCCAGCTCGCCCTCTATAGCGAGGTGGAGAACAGCCAGGTCTTTGTCGGCCTTCAGAACTTCCGGGCCCTGTTCGGCGATCCGCAATGGTCGGATCAGTTCTGGAACGCACTCAGGAACAACACCTGGTTCTTCATCGTGCACATGATCGTGCAGAACCCGATCGGCATTCTGCTTGCGGCCCTTCTGTCGAGCCCGCGATTGAGACTGCGTTCCTTCTATCGCACGGCCATCTTCATTCCGACGATCCTCTCCTTCGTGATTGCAGGCTTTGCCTGGAAGCTGATCCTGAGTCCGCTTTGGGGCGTGGCGCCCAACCTGCTTGATCTCGTTGGCCTCAAAAGCCTGTTCCAGCCGTGGCTTGGCAAGGAAGCCTATGCATTGACCACGCTGGCGCTGATTTCTGTCTGGCAGTTCGTCGGCATTCCGATGATGCTGATCTATGCTGCGCTTCTTTCCATTCCCGACGAGCTTCTCGAAGCCGCTGAGTGCGACGGCATCACCGGCATGTCGCAGTTCTGGAAGGTCAAGCTGCCGCTGATCCTGCCCGCCATCGGCATCATCTCGATCCTCACCTTCGTCGGCAATTTCAACGCCTTCGACCTGATCTACGCGACGCAGGGCGCCCTTGCGGGTCCGGATTTCTCGACCGACATCCTGGGCACCTTCATGTTCCGCACCTTCTTCGGCTTCCAGCTTCAGCTGGGCGATCCGAATCTGGGCGCGGCCATCGCAACAGCCATGTTCGCCATCATCCTCATCGGCGTGTCGATCTACCTCTTCGGCATCCAGCGGCGGCTGCGTCGCTACCAGTTCTGAGCCGGAGGCAGAAACCATGAGCACAGCCAGACACTCCCCTGCCCGCTCCATCGCCGCCCACGCGGTGCTGGCGACCTACACGATCATCGCGCTCTTTCCGGTGTTCGTCATCGTCATCAACGCCTTCAAGTCGCGCAAGGCGATCTTCCGCACGCCACTGGAGCTTCCCAATGCGGAAACCTTCAGCCTGGTCGGCTTCGAAACGGTTCTGAGACAGGGTGATTTTCTGCTCTATTTCCAGAACAGCTTCATCGTGACGGTGGTGTCGCTCTTCATGGTGCTCCTGTTTGGGGCCATGGCTGCCTTCGCGCTTGCCGAATACCGCTTCAAGGGCAATTCTCTGATGGGCCTTTACCTGGCGCTCGGCATCATGATCCCGATCCGGCTCGGCACGGTGGCGATCCTGCAGATGATGGCCGCCTCCGGCCTCGTCAACACGCTCACCTCGCTGATCCTCGTCTACACGGCGCAGGGCCTGCCGCTCGCTGTCTTCATTCTGTCGGAGTTCATGCGGCAGGTCTCCGATGACCTGAAGAACGCAGGTCGCATCGACGGGCTCAGCGAGTATCGCATCTTCTTCCGCCTCGTCCTGCCGCTGGTGCGGCCGGCCATGGCCACCGTTGCGGTCTTCACGATGATCCCGATCTGGAACGATCTCTGGTTCCCGCTGATCCTGGCGCCGGCCGAGGCAACGAAGACCATCACGCTCGGCGCGCAGGTCTTCATCGGCCAGTTCGTCACCAACTGGAACGCGGTTCTGGCGGCCCTGTCGCTCGCCATCCTGCCGGTGCTGATCCTCTATCTGATCTTCTCGCGCCAGCTGATCCGCGGCATCACTTCTGGAGCCGTGAAATGAGTGCGCAGGAGACCCCGGTGCGGGTGCTGGTCGCCGGTCTTGGCAATATGGGCATGAGCCACGCCCTCGCCTATCACGCCAATCCCGGCTTCGAGATTGCCGGCCTCGTCTCGCGCTCGAAGCCGGATCTGCCGGATGCACTGAAAGACTATCCGCATTTCACCAGCTTCGACGAAGCACTGACCGAGACAAAACCGGACCTGGCCTCGATCAACACCTATTCGGACAGCCATGCGCCCTATGCCATCGCGGCTATGGAAGCGGGCGCACATGTCTTCGTTGAGAAGCCGCTGGCGACGAATGTCGCCGATGCGCGGCGCGTCGTGGAAACGGCGAAGACGCACAATCGCAAGCTCGTGGTGGGCTACATTCTGCGTCACCACCCCTCCTGGGTGAAGCTGATCGAAGAAGCCCGCCAGCTTGGCGGACCCTATGTCTTCCGGCTGAATCTCAACCAGCAGTCCTCCGGCCCCACCTGGCTGACACACAGGCAATTGATGCAGACGACACCACCCATTGTCGACTGCGGTGTCCACTATGTGGACGTGATGTGCCAGATCACCGACGCCAGACCGGTGAAGGTTCGCGGCATGGGCGTTCGGCTCTCAGACGAGATCGCTCCGGACATGTACAATTACGGGCATTTCCAGGTCATGTTCGAAGATGGCTCGGTCGGCTGGTACGAAGCCGGCTGGGGTCCGATGATGTCGGAGACCGCCTTCTTCGTAAAAGACATCGTCTCGCCGAAGGGTTCCGTTTCCATCGTGATGGACGACGGCGCGAAGTCGGACGATATCGACGCGCACACGCAGACCTCACGCATCCGTATCCACCGGGCCGAGACCGACGCCGGGGGCCGGTTCGCCAATGAGGATACGCTCCTCTCGATGGAAGGCGAGCCGGGGCACCAAGAGCTGTGCGACCGCGAACAGGCCTTCGTTCTGAAGGCCATTCGCGAAGACCTCGATCTCACACGGCACATGAACGATGCCGTGCAATCCCTCAACATCTGCCTCGCCGCCGACGAAAGTGTGCGAAGCGGCAAGGAAATAGAACTGTAGGACGAAACCGTGGGCTCACTCGCACTCAAGAACATCACCAAGTCGTTCGGCCAGGTCGACGTCATCAAAGGCGTGGATCTGGAGGTTGAAGACGGCGAACTCGTCATCTTTGTCGGCCCATCGGGCTGCGGAAAATCCACCCTTCTGCGCATCATCGCCGGCCTGGAAGACGCCAGTGGCGGCAGCATTGCCATCGACAGCGCCGATGTGAGCTCAACGCCCCCCTCCAAGCGCGGCATCGCCATGGTGTTCCAGACCTATGCGCTCTATCCGCACCTCACCGTACGCGACAATATGAGCCTCGGCCTGAAACAGGCAAAGCATCCTGCCGCGCACATTGCCGAGCGGGTGGATTTTGCCTCGAAAATGCTGTCGCTCGAGCCCTATCTCGACCGCCGGCCGGCCGAACTTTCAGGCGGCCAGCGCCAGCGCGTCGCGATCGGTCGCGCCGTGGTTCGCAAGCCCAAGCTCTTCCTGTTCGACGAACCGCTCTCCAATCTGGATGCTGCGCTACGCGTCAACACGCGTCTTGAGATTGCGCGCCTCCACCGCGAGCTGGGGGCGACCATGGTCTATGTCACCCATGACCAGACCGAAGCCATGACACTCGCTGACCGCATCGTGGTTCTGAATGGCGGCAGGATCGAGCAGGTCGGTACCCCGATGGAGCTCTACAACGACCCGGCCAATCTTTTCGTCGCCGGCTTCATCGGCTCTCCGCAAATGAACTTCATTGACGCCGGGCTGCTCGGCCGCGAAGACGCAAAGACCATTGGCATCCGCCCTGAGCACATCTCGATCGTTCCCGCCAACGGCGACATCAAGGGGCGCGTATCCCACATCGAGCATCTGGGCGCGGACACAAACCTTTATCTCGACTGCGGCGATGCGGGCCTTCTGTGCGCACGCCTGTTCGGCGAACACCAGTTTGAGATCGACAGTGAGCTATACGCAAAGTTTGATGAAACCCGGGTGTTCCGGTTCGATGATCAGGGCAAGGCTATCCCCCGGACAGCCTGACACGCCGGATTGAGATTTCAGCCAGCGACCCGGACCGCTGCCTCTATGCAACACTGTGCCATTTTGTAACGGAATCATGTGACATAAAGCTTCTCCTCGCCTGAAAACCTTGCATCCCAAGAAAAGCGCGCTTAGTCGATCGTTAACGGTACGCACGGAAGCTGTGCCGGTGACGGCGAGATGGACCAGGGGTGGCTCGGCAATGGAAAGTGAATTCGTTCCAGTATCCAGGCGCGTCACCATACAGGATGGTGTGTACCAGCAGCTTCGTCATGCACTCATGGTCGGTCGCTTCGACCCGGGCCAGACGCTGACCATAGCTTCGCTCGCCGACTCCTTCGGCACCAGCCACATGCCGGTGCGCGAAGCTCTGCGTCGGCTGGCGGCTGAAAACGCGCTTGAAATTGCGCCGAACGGGTCTGCCCGCGTTCCCGCCATCAGCAAGGCACGGCTCGACGACCTGTGTCGCGCACGCATTGCCATCGAAGGTCTCGCTGCAGAGCTCGCCGTCCCCAACGCCGGCGACGCGGATATCAACGCGCTTGAAGACCTGGTGAAGGCACACGAAACCTCCAGTCGCGAAGAGAGCATCTACACCATGCTGGTGAAGAACCAGGAGTTTCACTTCACCCTTTATCAGGGCTCCGGTTCTGAAGTGCTGTTGCAACTGGCCGAGTCGCTCTGGCTGCGCTTCGGCCCCTACATGCGCATGCTGACGCGCCATCTGGAGCCTACGCTGCGCTCGCGCGAGGGCGAAACATACACCCGCCATCATCACGATGCGATCGCAGCGTTACGCCGACGCGACGGAGCCGGTGTGCGCCAGGCAATCAGCGAGGACATCAAATCCACACAGACCCTGCTTCGCCCTCTTTGCGACTGAAGTCGCATTTTTTTGACTGGCCCGCGCCGAAGAGCGCTCTGGAGCAAGCGCCCGGAGCTGGAACGTGAAAAACTGACGACAAATCCATTCTGCCAGAGCATTTTGCAATCAGGTGGAGGCACCTGACATCCGCACAAATGCGGAAAAACAGACAGATCGAACGGAGCGACATTTCCGTGAAACGGTGAACCGCTCCAGCCGGAGATTTGCCATGAACCAGAATGACAAGGCCAGCACCTTCCACGCCCTGCATGTGAAGGGAGACCCCCTCGTTCTCTACAACATCTGGGATGCAGGTTCGGCAGCAGCGGTGGCGAGCGCGGGCGCGCAGGCTCTGGCCACGGGAAGCTGGTCGGTGGCTGCGGCCCATGGCTATGGCGACGGCGAGAAAATCCCGCTAGCGTATCTCGCCCAGGTGGCCGGGCGCATCGTGGAAACCGTGGACCTGCCCCTCTCGGTGGATTTCGAAGGCGCCTATGCCACTGACCCGAAAGGTGCGGCTGACAATGTCTCACGCATTCTCGACGCAGGCGCGGTGGGCATCAATTTCGAAGATCAGATCGTCGGTGGCGACGGCCTGCATGAGATTGCCGATCAGGCGAAACGCATCTCTGCCATCCGCGCCATGGCGGAGAAGCGGGGGATACCGCTCTTCATCAATGCCCGCACCGATCTGTTCCTCAAGGAAAGCGACCGTGGCCGGCATCCAGCGCTGCTCGCCGAGGCGAAGGAGCGCGCCAGGGCCTTTGCCGATGCCGGTGCCAGCGGCTTCTTTGCCCCCGCACTGGTGGATGAAGCTCTGATCGAAGACCTTTGCGGCGCTTCCAGCCTGCCCGTAAACATCATGGCCATGAAGACTGCGCCGGATGCCGCGACACTCGGGCGGCTCGGCGTTGCCCGCATCAGCCACGGTCCCGCCCCCTACCGCGCAGCCATGGCGTGGCTAAAGGAGGCCGCGACCGGGGTCTACGGATAGCGGACGGGTTTGCACCGGGCGCTCTGGCGTCTGGTGGTACCAGAAGGTCCAGACCGGTCAGTCGGCGGCAGGCGGCTTGTTCCAGTGGATGTGCTCCAGCGCCTGGATACGGCCACGCGCGGAATCCCAGTCCCTGTGCGTCACACGATCAACAATCGCCTCCACGAGCGCCATCAGCACCACACCGGAATCCCAGGTGCGTCCCGAATCGATGGCGCAAGGCAGAACCACCTTGGCGTAGCGTGAGATCGGTGACAGCCAGCTATCGGTGATCAATACGATACGTGCCTTGCGCTCGCACAGAAGCTCGCTCAGATGGACAAGGTCGCGCTGGTAGCGGCGAATATCGAAGAGCACCACCACATCGCCCGCCTTAACATCAAGCAACTGATCATCCCATGTGGAGGTCTGGTCCTGAAATCGGCGCACATTGGGCCGCACAATCCGCAGATGCGCCGCCATGTAGCGCGCGATGGCATCGCTGAAACGCCCTCCGAGCGTGTAGCAGGAGGCCTTCGGATCGGAGAGCAGCGCGCAGGCCGCCTCGAACTCGCTTTCGGGTATGGCCTCAAGCGTCGCCTGAATGTTGGCGGTTGCGCGCGAAAAATAAGCGCCGAGCGCAGAACCATCCAGGCTGCGCGCCGCCGAGCTATCCCCCTTCTCAAGCGGAGAAAGCAGTTCTGCCTGGATTTCGGCGCGCAGCGCCCGCTGAAATTCCGGATACCCGGAAAAGCCCAGCCGCGACACGAAGCGCAGAACGGTTGGGGCACTGGTGCCGGCAAGGCCGGCAAATTCGGCAACGGTCGACAGGCCAATGCTTGGATAATTGGCAAGAAACGTATGTGCCACCTTGCGCTCGGCATCGGTCATCTGACCGAGTGCCCCGTGAACCTGCTCTTTCGTGCCCAAACGCGTCTCTCCAACCACTCCGGATTTCGGTCCGTAATAAAAATTACACGATTGACAAAATCGCGGCAATGCTAATCATTATTACAAATCTGCTGCATGGTGACGTTTCACCCGGAAAATCAAAGGGGCAAGCAGATCTACAGGGAGGTTTGATGGCCAGCGCGCTGCTTGTTCCATCCGATGGAGAGCCGTTCCAGATCGAACGCATCGACGGGCAATCGCCCGTCATTCTGGTATGCGAACACGCATCGCGCATCATTCCCCGTTCGCTTTCGACACTCGGTGCGAAGCCGGACACGCTGACAAGTCATGCCGCCTGGGACATCGGCGCGCTGGCGACGGCACAAAAACTCTCGGCCCTACTCGACGCTCCGCTCATCCACCAGCGTTTCTCGCGCCTTGTCTACGATTGCAATCGACCGCCAGAGGCGCCGGATGCCATTCCGGAGATGAGCGAAGTCCATGCGATTCCCGGCAATCGCAATCTGCCGGACGAAGCGCGGCAACAGCGTATCGCGGAAATCTACGAACCCTTTCGCCAGGCGCTCGCGGACCTTGTCGCAGCGCGCACCGGTCCGCTGAATCAGCCGGTTATCGTCACGATCCACTCTTTCACGCGGGTCTATTTCGGCATTGCCCGCCATCGCGCAATCGGCCTTCTGCACGATCGCGACCGGCGGCTGGCGGACGCCATGCTGCAACTTGCCGAAAATGAGGGCATCACCAACGCGATGCGCAATTATCCCTATGGGCCCGATGACGGCGTCACGCACACGCTGCGCCTTCATGCCGTTCAGCACGGTCTGCTCAACGTCATGATCGAATACTGCAGCGACCTGATCGACACCGAACCGGGGCAGGACGAATGGGCCGGGCGCACGGCAAGACTGCTTGAAGCAGCGCTGCAGCGCTTTCACATCGACATACACGCAGCCGGACCGGAACAAGCCTGACAAGAAAAGGCCGGCGCAGAACCAGAGCGGGAAAACAGGGGAACAAAAATGGGAGACGGGAAGCGATGCCGAACGCCATAAGGCGCTATGTGCGCCTGATCGATCGAACAAACCATTATGTCGGCCTGGTGGTCATGTATATGATCTTCCTGATGATCGGCATATTGCTCTATTCGTCGATCATGAAGACCGTGGCCATTCCGCCTCTGTGGACACTGGAAATGGCACAGTTCGCCATGGTTGCCTATTACATGGTCGGCGGCGGCTGGGCATTGCAGAACGACGCGCACGTGCGCATGGATCTGATCTATGCACGCTGGTCGCCCCGCACGAAGGCGCTTGTCGATTCCATCACCGTTCTGTTCCTGATCTTCTATCTCTCGCTTCTGCTCTATGGCGGTTTTTCCTCCACCTCCTATGCACTCCAATATAGCGAGACGAGCTATTCCGCCTGGTCACCCTACATGGCACCCATCAAGATCATCATGTGCATCGGCATCGCCCTGACGCTGCTTCAGGCCGTTGCCCAGCTCTTCAGGGACATTGCGCGGGTGCGCGGGGAGGAGCTGTCATGAGCTACGAATTGACCGCGATCCTCATGTTCAGCGGCATGATGGGCCTCCTCCTGACAGGCCAGCGCGTGTTTGGCGCCATCGGTTTCATCGCCGTGGCCTTCGCGCTGCTGCTGTGGGGCACGGGTGGTTCCGAGATTGCCTTCTCCGCCGCCATGAAGCTGATGAAATGGTACGCGCTGCTGACGCTGCCGCTCTTCATCTACATGGGTTACATGCTTTCGGAATCGGGCATTGCCGACGATCTCTACAAGATGTTCCATGTCTGGTTCGGCCCGGTGCGCGGTGGGCTGGCCATCGGTACGATCGCGCTCATGGTCGTCATCTCCGCCATGAACGGCCTCTCCGTCGCCGGCATGGCCATCGGCGCGACAATCGCACTGCCGGAACTGCTCAGACGCGGCTACGACAAGATTATGGTGACCGGCGTCATCCAGGCAGGTTCATCGCTCGGCATCCTCGTGCCGCCCAGCGTGGTGCTGGTGCTCTACGCCATGATCGCGCGCCAGCCGGTCGGCCAGCTCTGGCTTGCAGGCGTGTTTCCGGGCCTGCTCATGGCCGGGCTTTTCATTCTCTACATCGCGATCCGGTGCTGGCTGCAGCCCAATCTCGGGCCTGTGCTTCCTGCCGAAGAGCGCCGCATCCCGATGTCGGAAAAGCTCAAGCTCCTGTCGGCCGGCATTCTGCCCTTCATGATCTTCTTCCTGATGACCGGGCTTTTCGTCATGGGCGTCACCAGCCTTGTCGAAAGCTCTGCCATCGGCGCGGTTTCGGCAACCGCCGCCGCCGCTATCCGTGGCCGGCTCACGTTGAAGGTGATCCACGACACGGTGCGCAAGACGCTTTCCGTCTCGTGCATGTTCATGTGGATCATCCTGGCCGCGCTGTGCTTCGGCGCGGTGTTTGACGGTCTGGGTGCCGTCAGGGCCATCGAGGGATTCTTCCTCGATCAGCTCGGCCTGTCGCCGTGGGAAGTGCTGATCCTGATGCAGCTTTCCTATCTCATCATGGGCATGTTCCTGGACGATACGGCGATGCTGGTCATCGTCGCGCCGCTCTATGTGCCGCTCGTCAAGCTGCTCGGTTTCGACCTTATCTGGTACGGCGTGCTCTACACGATCACCTGCCAGATCGCCTACATGACCCCGCCCTTCGGCTACAATCTGTTCCTGATGCGGGCCATGGCGCCGCCGGAAATCAAGCTCGGAGACATATACCGATCCATTGTGCCCTTCGTGGCGGTTATGGTGTTTGCACTGATCATCGTCATGGCTTTCCCCCAGATCGCGCTATGGCTCCCGCAACACGTATATTCGCGATGAAACAGCCATGGAACCAAGGAGGTGACGACAAGAAAAGCCTGCGGCAATGCCCGGCAACAACGACCGGGACAACAACCAGAGGAGTGAACGAAGATGCAAAACAGACGCGACTTTCTCAAGAAAGCGGGCATGGCATCGGCGGCAGCAGCCGGAACCACGGCCCTTGCAACGCCCAATGTTCATGCGCAAAGCCCGATCCGCTGGCGGCTGCAGACCTATGCCGGCGCCGCCCTTGCCGAACATGTCGTCAAACCGGCCATCGACGCCTTCAACAAGGCAGCCAATGGCGAGATGGAAATCGAGCTCTACTATGCCGACCAGCTCGTACCGACGGGTGAGCTTTTCCGCGCCATGCAGAACGGCACGATCGACGCCGTGCAGTCGGACGACGATTCCATGGCAGCGCCGGTCGATGTGTCGGTCTTCGGCGGCTATTTCCCCTTTGCCACGCGCTATTCGCTCGATGTGCAGGCGCTCTTCTACAAGCATGGCCTGGCCGAGATATGGGAAGAAGCCTATGGCGAGGTCGAAGGTGTGACATGGCTTTCGGCGGGTTCATGGGACCCCTGCCACTTCAACACCAAGGAACCCATCAAGAGCCTTGAAGACCTGAAGGGCAAGCGTGTCTTCACCTTCCCGACAGCCGGCAAGTTCCTTTCCCGCTTCGGTGTCGTTCCCGTCACGCTTCCATGGGAAGACGTGGAAGTTGCCGTGCAGACGGGCGAGCTCGACGGCATCGCCTGGTCGGGCATCACGGAGGATTACACGGTGGGCTGGGCTGACGTGACGCCCTATCTGCTCACCAACAATATCTGCGGCGCATGGGTCGGCTCCTTCTTCGCCAATTCCGACCGCTGGAACGAGGTGCCCGACCATCTGAAGCAGCTCTTCCGGCTGGCGATGGACTCCTCGCACTACTACCGCCTGCACTGGTACTGGGCCGGCGAAGCGGACCTGCGCGTCAATGGCGGCAAGATGGAACTCACCACCATCCCCGACGCGGAATGGGCGACCGTGGAAGCCGAGGCGGAAAAATTCTGGGACGAGATCGCTGCCGAAGGCGGCCGCAAGGAGCGCGTGGTTCAGATCCTGCGCAACTACCGTTCCCTCATGCAGAAAGCCGGTCCGCCCTATCGCTACGGCTGATCCGGAAGAAGCGCATGGCCCCGGACCTTTCTCCGGGGCCAAACCCAAAAACACCGACAGGACGAATTGAATGGCGGGCAAACTGACTTTGGAAAGCCTCAAAGCGGCAGCGGAGGCCGGCGAGATCGACACGGTGCTCGTGGCGCTGGTCGACATGCAAGGGCGCCTGATGGGCAAGCGTTTCCACGTGGACTTCTTCCTCGAAAGCGCATTCGAGGAAACCCATAGCTGCAACTACCTGCTCGCCACCGACATGGAGATGTTCACGGTCGAGGGTTACCGCGCGACGAGCTGGTCGGCGGGCTATGGTGACTACACGATGAAGCCGGACCTTTCGACCATGCGCCGCATTCCCTGGCTGGAAGGCACGGCGCTGGTTCTGTGCGACGTGCTCGACCACCACACGCATGACGACGTGCCCCATTCGCCGCGCGCCATCCTGAAAAAGCAGGTTGCCCGGCTGGAAACCATGGGCATGAAGGCCATGATGGCCTCGGAACTGGAGTTCTTCCTCTTCCGCGACACATTCGAGGAAGCGGCAGCGAAAGGCTATCGCGGGCTGGAGCGCATCAGCGCCTACAACGAGGATTACCACATCTTCCAGACCACCAAGGAGGAGGATGTGATGCGGGCAATCCGCAACGGCCTCAACGGCGCGGATGTGCCGGTGGAGAACTCCAAGGGCGAGGCCGATGCCGGTCAGGAGGAGATCAACGTCCGCTACACGGACGCGCTCACCATGGCCGACCGCCACGCCATCGTGAAAAACGGCTGCAAGGAGATCGCCTGGAAGGCCGGTCGCGCCATCAGCTTCATGGCCAAGTGGGACGACAGGGCAGCCGGCAATTCCTCGCATGTCCATCAATCGCTCTGGACGCTGGATGGCAAGCCGCTCTTCTTCGACCCCTCCGGCGAACACGGCATGTCGGACATGATGAAACACTATATGGCGGGCCTGCTCGCCCATGCCGGCGAAATTACCTATTTCCTCGCGCCCTACATCAATTCCTACAAGCGCTTCGCGGCCGGCACCTTCGCCCCCACCAAGGCGATCTGGTCGTTCGACAACCGCACGGCGGGCTACCGCGTCTGCGGCGAGGACACGAAAGCGGTGCGCGTGGAATGCCGGGTCGGCGGCGCCGACCTGAACCCCTATCTTGCCTTCGCGGCCCTGATCGCGGCAGGCATTGATGGCATCGAAAACAAGAGGGAGCTGGAGCCGGCCTTTGTCGGCGACGCGTATGAGGGCGAAGGGATCCGCGAGATCCCCAAAACCCTGCGCGACGCGGCAACCGCCCTTGACGGTTCAAAAATGCTGCGCTCGGCCTTTGGTGACGACGTTGTCGATCACTATGTCCATGCAGCCCGCTGGGAACAATCCGAATATGACCGCCGCGTCACCGACTGGGAGGTCAGGCGCGGTTTTGAGAGAGCATGACATGACGAAAACCCTGCAATGCATTTCCCCCATCGACGGATCGGTTTTTGCCGAGCGATCCGTGATGGACCCCGACAAGGCGGCCAGGCTTCTCGCCAATGCCCGCCATGCTCAAAAGGCCTGGGCCGCACGTCCGCTCGATGAGCGTATCAAGCTGGTGAATGCCGGCGTTGCCCGCCTCAACGAGATGAAAGACGAGGTGGTGCCGGAGCTTGCCCACATGATGGGCCGCCCGGTGCGCTATGGCGGCGAGTTCGGCGGCATGAACGAGCGCTCCGCCTATATGGCCGAGATTGCCGAGCGTGTCCTCGCACCCATCGTTCTGGAAGATTCGGAAAGCTTCGCGCGCCGCATCGAACGCGTACCCCACGGGCTGGTCGGCGTCATCGCGCCGTGGAACTATCCCTACATGACGGCGATGAACACCATCGTTCCGGCCCTCATCGCCGGCAACGCCGTCGCGGTCAAGCACGCCACGCAGACGCTTCTCGTGGGTGAGCGCATCGTGCGCGCCTTCCATGAAGCAGGTATCCCCGAGGAACTGGTCGTCAACCTGTTCCTCGACCATGCCGGCACGGAAAAGCTGATCGGCGAGCGCACTTTCGACTTCATCAATTTCACCGGCTCCGTCGGCGGTGGACGCGCCATCGAGCGCGCCGCAGCCGGAACCTTCACCGGGCTCGGGCTCGAACTCGGCGGCAAGGACCCCGCCTATGTGATGGACGATGCCGACATTGACTGGGCGGTCGATGTGCTGATGGACGGCGCGATGTTCAATGCCGGCCAGTGCTGCTGCGGCATCGAGCGCATCTATGTCGCGGAGAAGCATTTCGACGGTTTTGTCGAGAAATCCGTCGACTGGGTGGGCAAGCTGAAACTCGGTAATCCGCTGGACGAGGACACCACCATCGGTCCGATGGCCAACAAGCGGTTTGCAGCCGAAGTGCGCAGCCAGACCGAAGATGCGCTGGCGCAGGGCGCAAAGGCGCTGGTCGATCCGAAAGCCTTCCCGGAAGATGATGGCGGCACCTATCTGATGCCGCAGATACTGGTGGACGTGAACCACCAGATGCGGGTGATGCGCGAGGAGAGCTTTGGCCCCGTCGTCGGCATCATGCCGGTGAAGAACGATGCCGAAGCGCTCGACCTCATGAACGATTGCGAGTTCGGCCTCACCGCCTCGCTCTGGACCGCCGATCCCGACCGCGCGGCGGCTATCGGTGCAGACATCGAAACGGGCACCGTTTTCATGAATCGTGCCGACTATCTCGACCCGGCCCTTTGCTGGACCGGCTGCAAGAACACCGGGCGCGGTGGTGCGCTTTCCGAAATCGGCTACCACAATCTGACCCGCCCAAAATCCTACCACATGAGAAAGAAACAGGCATGAAGCTCGAAGGAAACTGGTCCTATCCCACCGCTATACGGTTTGGCGCGGGGCGCATCAGGGAACTGGCCGAGGCCTGCAAGGCAGCCGGCATTTCAAAACCGCTGCTGGTGACCGATCGCGGCCTTGCCGGCATGGACATCACGAAGAACGCGCTCGACATTCTGGAGGCTGCGGGCCTCGGACGGGCCATGTTCTCGGAAGTCGACCCCAACCCCAACGACAAGAACCTCGAAGCCGGCGTGAAGGTTTTCAGGGATGGCGGTCATGATGGCGTCGTCGCCTTTGGCGGCGGTTCGGGGCTCGATCTCGGCAAGCTGATCGCCTTCATGGCGGGCCAGACACGTCCGGTCTGGGATTTCGAAGACATTGGCGACTGGTGGACGCGGGCGGATGCGTCGAAAATCGCACCGAATGTGGCCGTCCCCACAACTGCCGGCACCGGCTCGGAAGTGGGTCGCGCCGGCGTCCTCACCAATTCAGAAACCCATGTGAAGAAGATCATCTTCCACCCGAAGATTCTGCCCTCGGTGGTGATCTGCGATCCTGAACTGACCGTCGGCATGCCCAAGGCCATCACCGCCGGCACGGGGATGGACGCGTTTGCGCATTGTCTGGAGGCTTATTCCTCGCCCTTCTACCACCCGATGAGCCAGGGCATCGCTCTTGAAGGGCTTCGGCTCGTGAAGGAATATCTCCCCCGTGCCTACCGCGATGGAAGCGACCTTGAGGCCCGCGCGCAGATGATGAGCGCTGCCGCCATGGGCGCGGTCGCCTTTCAGAAGGGGCTCGGCGCCATCCACGCGGTCTCGCACCCGGTCGGCGCTATCTACAACACACACCATGGAACCACCAATGCGGTGGTAATGCCGGCTGTGCTGAAACTCAACCGACCGGAGATCGAGGAGCGCATCGCTGCCGCTGCCGCCTATCTCGGCATTGCAGGCGGATTCGATGGCTTCTTCGATTTCGTCATGAGCCTGCGCGCAGAGCTTGGCATTCCCGACCGGCTCGGCGACATGGGCGTCGGATCAGACCGCATTGACGAGATGGTGGAAATGGCTCTGGAAGACCCGAGTGCCGGCGGCAACCCGGTCAAGCTGACCGTTGCCAACACGAAGGCGCTGTTCGAAGCCTGCATCTGAGGCGTGGCGCACCCGCCCCTCATCCGCCTGCCGGCACCTTCTCCCCGCTTGCGGGGAGAAGGACAGCGCGGCGATGACGGCTGAACAATTTCACCGATGCAGTGAAGGGCGCAAGTACCGAAACTTCCTCCTTCTCCCCGCGCGCGGGGAGAAGGTGCCGGCAGGCGGATGAGGGGCCTGCGCCGATGTTAAAAGATAGCGCACTCCGTCCCGCCCTCGCCCTTCGCCTTTCGGCAAACTCAAGAAGCTCAGGATGAGGGCTGTGGTGGCGCGGCAAGCAGCATCCTATGCTGCGGATCTCCGGCCGCTCCCATAAACAGGAGCTTTCCAGCAGAATCCTCCCAGAGCGTCCTACCCATTTACCAGTAACGAAGAGCGATACGGCTCACCCTTTGCTCACTGCCGCTTCGACCGCGTTGCCTTGCCTTTCCCTCATCCTGAGCTTCTTGAGCTTGCCGAAAGGCGAAGGGCGAGGGAAAGGGCACGCACCGCACGCATCATCACCTCCGCAGCCGCCCGCCTAAAGCTTCAGCAAAACGGTAATGATCCCAGCCTCGCCGCTATCCTTCACCACGAAACCGAAATCGCGGCACATGGCGAGCATCTTGGTGTTGTCGCTCAGAACGATGCCCTCAATGGCGCCAATGCCCTCTTCCCTGCCATAGTCGATGAGCTGCTTCAGCAGCGCAAACCCGAGACCGTGCCCCTGCAGGTCCGTACGCACAAGCAGGCCATACTCGGCGATCTCCTTGTCGGGATCGGCGGATAGACGGCCAATGCCCGCCATCTCGCCATCCTCTTCCCTGAGCGCGATGAAAGCCATGTCGCGCTCGTAGTCAAGTTGGGTCAGCCGCTCCAGCATTTCATCTGGAAAGTGCTTGCGCGGGGCGAGGAAGCGGAACCGGATATCCTCCGGCGAAACGCGCGCCAGGAAATCCGGAAACAGCGCCACATCCGCCGGCTTGATCGGACGCAGATGGTAGCGGTGCCCCTCGAGGTTTACATCCTTTTCCCAGCCATCCGGATAAGGGCGGATGGCAAGATCCGGGTTCGGACCCTTGCGGTCGATTTCCGCCGGCTCGATCTCTATGCGCGCATCGAGCGCCACGACACCGTCGGCATCGGCCAGCAGCGGGTTGATGTCCATGCCCTTGATGCAGGGGAAATCGACGATCATCTGCGACACGGCGTTGAGGGCGCCAGCAATCGCATCGCTGTCGGCGGGCGCACGATCGCGGTATCCGGCCAGCAGTTTGCCTATGCGGGTCGACGCCATCAGGTCGCCGGCCAGCACATCGTCGAGCGGCGGCAGCGCAATGGCCGTATCCTCCATCACCTCCACCGCCGTGCCGCCCGCACCAAACATCACCACCGGCCCGAAAATCGGATCCTGACTGACACCGAGGATAAGCTCATGGGCGTGTTTGCGCACCACCATGGGCTGAACGGCAAAGCCTTCAAGCCCGTCGGCCATGCCCGCGTCGTCCAGCCGCTTCATGATGTTCTCGGCGGCCTTCTGCGCCGCTTCCGGCGTCTTGAGGCCAAGCACCACGCCGCCGACATCCGATTTGTGCGTGATGGTTCTGGAAAGAAGTTTGACGACAACCTTTTCCGAACTTTCGAGCAAGCGTGCAGTGGCCTCACTCACCGCTTCTGGTGTCTCGACAATCACGGTTTCAGGCACGGGAATCCCGTAGGCGGCAATGGCCGCCTTGGCTTCGGGTTCCGTCAACATGCGACGGCCTTCGGCAGCAACCTTTTCAAGGATGGCGCGCAGGCTTTCGCGGTCTCCCTGCACATCCTCGCTGCGGCTCGAAGGCACACGTGTCAACGCCTTCTGGGCGCGTGACCATTCACCGAGATAGGAAAGCGCCGCAGTGGCGCTCGACGGGGTGCTGAAATTTGCAATGCCCGCTTCCTGCAGGATGCGACGCCCCTCCCGCGCGGTCTCCTCACCCAGCCAGCAGGTGATGAGCGGCTTGCCGTTCACCCGACCCTTGTCAGCATGGGCGGCAACGGCGCGGGCCGCATCGGAGGGCGAGGCAAGCCCGGTCGGGCAATTGAAAACGAGAACGGCATCCGTGTCGGGGTCGTCTGCCACCGCCAGAAGCGCCTCGCTATAGCGCTCCGGCGGCGCATCGCCGATAATGTCGGCGGGGTTGGAATGCGACCAGTTGGGCGGTAGCGCCCGGTCCAGACGGGCGATGGTTTCGGGCGAAAACTCCGCCATCGTGCCGCCAAGATCGTTGAGCCGATCCACCGCCAGAACACCGGCCCCGCCGCCATTGCTGACAATGCCCACATGGGCCCGCTGCAGCGGGCGGAAGCGGGCGAGCACTTCCGCGGCATCGAACAGTTCGCCAAGGTCGAGAACGCGCAGAATACCGGCACGGCGCAATGCGGCCTCCACCACCCTGTCCGCGCCCGAAAGCGCGCCGGTATGCGTCGCTGCCGCCTGTGCGGCCTGCGCATGGCGGCCGGCCTTGATGGCGATCACCGGCTTCAGCCGCGCCGCCGCCCGGGCGGCGGTCATGAATTTGCGCGGATTGGGGATTGTTTCGAGATACATGAGAATGCCGCGCGTGCGCCCGTCGCCAGCGAGCATTTCCAGATAGTCGCCCACATCCACGTCTGCCATGTCGCCCAGCGAGACGATGTGCGAGAAGCCAACGCCCTCCGCCGCCGCCCAGTCCACAAGCGACGTGGCAATCGCACCTGACTGCGAAAGCAGAGCAAGCCCGCCGGGCCTGGCCTGCATATGCGCGAAGCTGGCGTTGAAATTCATCGGTGGGACGATCAGCCCCACCGTGTTCGGACCGATGATGCGGAAAAGATAGGGTTTTGCCGCATCGAGCATGGCCTGGCGCAGCCCGTTCTCCCGTGTCAGCCCGGCGGTGATCACAACCGCCGCGCGGGTGCCTTTCTCGCCTAAATCGCGAATGATTCCGGGCACGGTTTCCGGCGGAGTGACGATCACCGCAATGTCCGGGACGCCAGGAATATCGATGGCGCGCTTATAGCAGCGCCGGCCCGCCACTTCCCTGTATTTCGGATTGACGGGCCAGATCTCGCCTTCGAACCCGCCTTCCTGCAAATTCTGCATCACGATATGGCCAACGGCGCCGGCCCTCTTTGATGCCCCAATCACGGCAACGGAGCGTGGACGGGCGGCGAATTCAAGATTGCGGATCGTCATGAACGATGACTCCGGGTTCGCGCGGGTTGTGCGTTTCGGCATCACTATAGCGGCATGGCGCAACAACTGCGCAACCCGCGACATGCGGTTGCCCTCAGCCTATTGAGCGCGAGGAAACTCCAGCCGCGGTACAGCGGCCACGAGCGCCTTGCCAGCCGGCGATTGCGGGCTGTCGATGATTTGCGAAGTCGGACCCGTCTCGACAACACGGCCGCTCTCCATGATCGCCACCCGATGGGAAACAAGACGCACGACAGCGAGATCATGCGCGATGAAGAGGTAGGAGAGGCCTTCGCTTTTCTGCAAATCAGCAATGAGTTTCAGGATTTGGCCGCGTATCGACTGGTCGAGCGCGGAGACAGGCTCATCGAACACGATCAGCGACGGGTGCGCAGCCAGAGCGCGGGCGATGGCGACACGCTGGCGCTCGCCGCCCGACACTTCATGGACGCCACGCGCGGCATAGCTCGCGGGAAGCCCGACCCGCTCCAGAAGCGCGCCCACCCGCGCCGGGCGCGCTGCACGATCCGCAAGGCCATGGATGCGCAGCGGGTCCGCCAGCACACCGCCGATCGTCGCGCGCGGATTGAAGGCGGCAAGCGGATCCTGAAACACCATCTGGATTGCCCGGCGGCGCGCACGCAGCGCCCGCCCGCGAAGCCGGAGCCAGTCTTCACCCTGAAGCCGCACCGCCCCCGCATCCGCCGGCAAAAGCCTGAGCAGCACCCGCGCGAGCGTCGACTTGCCGCTGCCGGACGCGCCCACCAGACCCAGCGTTTCGCCCGGAGCAAGCGTCAGGTTCACATCGTCAAGCGCGGTCACCATGCGCCCCCGGCTGGTGAAGGTCTTGCAGAGGTTCTGCGCAACGAGAAGCGGCTCAGACATCGGCCACCCAGTCGGTCAGGCGCGGTGTGGAAAAATCGATCTGCGCGGCAAGAAGATGCTTCGTATAGGCATGCGCGGGCTTGGTCAGAACCACCTGCGCCGCGCCTTTCTCCACCAGCTGCGCCCGCTGAAACACGGCAATGTCGTCAGCCAATCCGGAGGCGAGCGCAATGTCGTGGGTGATGAACACCAGTGTCATGCCCGCCTCGCGCACCAGATCGTCGAGCAGCGCCACGATGTCGGCCTGCACCACCATGTCGAGCGCGCTTGTGGGCTCGTCGGCGATCAGCAGCCCCGGCCGCGCCGCAATGGCGGCGGCAATGGCGATGCGCTGGCGCTGCCCGCCGGAAAACTGATGCGGATAGGCCCCAAGTGCGACCTGCGGATCTGGAATGCGCACCCGCTCAAGCAGAGCCAGCGCATGCGACCGCGCCACGCGCCAGTCGAGCCCCAGATGCCGCACCGCGCCTTCCGCAACCTGTTCGCCAATGGTCAGAACGGGGTTGAGGCTGCCGCCGGGATCCTGAAACACCATGCCGATGTCGCGCCCCGCCACAGGCGGATGCGCAAGACCCGGCCAGCCGATTTTCCCCTCGACCCGCGCCTGCGGCGCGAGCAAACCGGCAAGCGCCAGCGCCAGCGTGCTCTTGCCCGATCCGCTTTCGCCGATCACCGCCAGCCTGCGGCCTTTCGCAACGTCGAGATCGACGCCCTGAAGCGCGAAGCTTCGCGCTTCATCACGTTCGTAGGAAACCGAGAGACCCCGGATTTCGGCCAGCGGCGCGCTCATCCGCGCGCCTCACGGCCCGCCATCGCGTCGGCCAGCCCCTCGCCCAGCAGATAGACGCCGAGCACGGTGGCCACGAGCCCCAGCCCCGGCACGATGGAAAGGTGCGGCGCGGTGCGCAGCACATTGCGCCCCTCGGCGATCATCGAGCCCCAGGTCACCACATTGGGATCGCCAAGCCCGAGAAACGAAAGCGCCGCCTCCACCAGAACCGCCGTGGCGACGATCACCGCCGTCAGCGCCAGAACCGGTGGCAGCGCATTGGGCAGCACTTCGCGCAAAGCGATCTCGGCCGGATGCATGCCGATCACCCGCGCAGACGCCACATAGTCGCGCTCGCGGATCGTCAGGACTTCCGCCCGCACCAGCCGCGCCGGCCCGGTCCACGCACCAAGGGCAATGGCGAATATGATCACCGGAAGCGACGCCCCGGTGACGCTGACAAAGGCAAGTGCCAGAAGAAAGCCCGGCACGATCTGAAACGCGTCGACCACGCGCATCAGCGCCTCGTCCACCAGCCCGCCGGCAAGCCCCGCAACCGTGCCGACGAGCGCCCCGGCGGTGAGCGCGACCAGCGCCGTGGCGAGCCCGACCAGGAGCGATGTCTGCGCGCCATGCATCAGGCCCGCAGCCACATCCCGGCCCAGCCGGTCCGTGCCAAGCGGAAGCGCCGGGTCGCTGAAGGGCGCAGTCAGCGGCCGCCCGACAATCGCCAGCGGATCGCCCGGAAAAAGAAGCGGCGCAGCAAGCGCCATGGCAGCAAGCAGCACCAGAAGACAGAGCCCCGCCACCCCTTCGGGCGATCGCAAGAGACGCGCTGCAACGCGGTTCACGACGACGCCTCCCCGCTGCCAACGCGCGGGTCGAGAGCCGCATAGGCGATGTCCACCAGAAGATTGACGACGATCACGAGCACCGCACTGACGATGATGATGCCGGTCAGAAGCGGCGCATCGCGGCCGGAAACCGCTTCATGCGCAAGCCGCCCGAACCCTGGAATGGCGAACACGCTTTCCACCACAACACTGCCGCCCAGCATGGCCGCCGCCTGCAGGCCAAGCATGGTGACCAGTGGCAGAAGCGCATTGCGCGCCACATGGCGCAGCACGATGCGCCGCCGCGCCAGCCCCTTGGCGCGCGCAAAAAGCACGAAATCCTGCCGCCAGGCTTCCGCCATGCCGGTCCGCATCATGCGCAGAAAAAGAGCGAGGTAAATGAAACCGAGCGCGGAGACCGGCAGCACCAGGTGCCAGGCAATGTCGGCCACGCGCGCCAGACCCGTCTTGCCGGAGGCGATGGTTTCGATGCCCGCCGTGGGAAACCAGCGCAGATCGACCGCGAACACCAGAACCAGCACAAGGCCGAGCCAGAAGCTCGGAACCGCGTAGAGCGCCAGCGACCCGATGGAAAGCGCCCGGTCCGTCAGGCTGCCGGGCCGTGCGCCGGCAACAATGCCCAGAAGCGAACCGAGCGAGAAGGCAAGCGCCGTCGCCGCGCCCATGAGCCAGAGCGTGTTGGGCAAGCGCTCCGCGATGAGGTCGAGAACCGGCCGGTCGAAGGCCACCGACCAGCCGAGATCGAACCGCAGAAGCGCGCCCACATAAAGCGTCAGCCGTTTCACAAGCGACTGGTCGAGCCCATAGCTCTGGCGAAGCTCCGCAACGAGGCCCGCATCGCCCCCGCCCAGCGAAAGCAGATAGGCGTCCACCGCATCGCCAGGTGCTGCTTCCAGAAGCAGAAACGTGCCAATAATGACGATGAGCAGCACCGGAATGCTGCTGACGATACGCCGCCGCGTCAAAGTCAGGGCCCGGTGCATGCCAGTGCGTGTTCCTTGCGTTCTCAGGAAGCGAGTGCAGTATCAGCCCAGCTGGAAACGGGCCAGCGCGGATTGTTGCCCACATTGAGAACGGTGTCACTGGCAACCGTGGTAAAGCCCCACTCGGCCACATTGATCAGCGGCAGGTCTTCCACCACGATGCGCTGGAAGTCGTTGTAGAGCGCGGTGCGCGCCTCCGTATCGATGGTCTCGGCCGCCTGATCGATGATCGTGTCGAGCTCGGCATTGGCATAGCCGCCCTGATTGGAAAACGGCACACCATCCGGGATGCCCGACTGCACGAGGATCGTGGTCGAGATGGCCGGATCGCCACGAAACACGGGCGAGCCAACGGCGATATCGAAATCATGATCCGTGTAGACCGCCTTCAGATGCGCCGGCGTGTCGTTGTTCACCAGCGTCACGTCGATGCCCACCTTGCCGAGCGCCTGCCGCAGATAATCGCCGAACTGGCGCGTTTCGCTGAAGAAGGGCGCGGGCAGGAGGCGCAGCGAGAAGCGCTTGCCATCCTCGCCACGCGGATAGCCAGCCTCGTCAAGCAGCCTGTCCGCCCGCTCGATGTCGAAGGAATAGGGCTTCACATCGGGATTGTAGAATTGCGGCGCGTTCTGCGGCACCGGGCCGGTGGCCGCCTGCGCATAGCCAAGAAACACCGTATCGACCACGAAATCCCGGTCGATGGCGTGCGACATGGCCTGCCGCACCTTCCGGTCGGCGAGGATCTCGTTGCGGTGGTTGATCTCCACCACAAGCTGATAGGTGAGCGCCTCATAGCCTTCCGTCACCACTTTCAGCCCCGGCACGCTGGCGATGCGTTCCAGATCCACCAGCGGCACCTGCGAGAAGGCTGCAAGCTGGATTTCGCCTGCCTCCAGCGCGGAAGCCGCCGCCGCTCGGTCGGGCAGAACGCGGAAGATGATCTCGTCCAGCTTCGGCAAGCCCTCGCCCCAGTAGGCGCCGTTGCGGGTAAGGCGATAATATTCGCCGGGCCTGTGCTCGGCGAATTTGAACGGTCCCGTTCCCACCGGCGCCTTGTTGGCCGGGTTGGCGGCAATGTCCGTGCCCTCATAGAGATGCTTTGGCAGAACGCTCGTCACCACCGGCAGCGCATTGCGAATGAGCTGTATCGGCGTGGGCGCGGAAAAGCGGAAAATGGCGGTGTGCGCATCGGGCGTTTCCACCGTGTCGAGATTGGCGAACACCACGCGGCCGAGATTTTGCAGAGGCTTCCAGACCTCCATCGCGGAGAAGGCCACATCCGCAGAGGTGAACGGCTCGCCATCGTGCCAGGTCACGCCCTCGCGCAGTCTGAAGGTGATGGAAAGCCCGTCTTCGGAGCCTTCCCAGCTCGTGGCCAGCCGTGGCGCAAGCCCGCCCTCGCCATCCAACATAGCTTCCGCAAGCGGCTCGATCACCTTGCTGGCGATGAAAAACACGCCGTTCGACGCAACGATTGCCGGGTTCAGCGTGCGCGGTTCGGAATCGGCCGCCACAACCAGCCGTCCGCCGCGTGGCGCTTCCTCGGCCCATGCCATGCGCAGTGGCCAGCCGACCGCCGCCAGCGCGCCCGCGCCAAGAAGGAGATTGCGTCTCGAGATCAAAAGACCGGCCATTGGAAATCCTCGCGCCTTAAAGCCAAAGAAAGTGTAAGAGCCGCCGCCGGCAGGAACAGGGCCATAACGGCGTTGCGTTGGTCCAGCCTGTTGAAGACGTCTTCCTTAGAGATAAGGCGGCGTGCAGGCGGAAACGACAATGGTGCGCCTGTCGGAGAGATTCTGGAAACGATGCGGCTGGCGGCTGTCGAACAGATAGGCCTCACCAGCCTTCAGAATGCGCATTTCGTCACCCACGGTCAGCGCCAGCTCACCCTCCACCACATAGCCGCCCTCGCTTGAGGCGTGCTGCAGCATGGTCTCTCCCGTGTCCGCCCCCGGCTCATAGACCTCGTGCAGTATCTGGAGATTGTGCAGGCGCGCATCGCCGATCTGCCGCAGGACCAGAAGCCCGCTCTCCGGCGCGCCGGCATTGATCGCCACACGCGACGTCAGGTCAATCAGCTCGTTCCTGCCGAAGAAGGGACCGGGATTGTCCTCCCGCTCTGGCTCGAAGAAATCCGCCATGCTGACGCCCATCCCTCCAAGCACCTTGCGCAGGGTTGAGATGGAGGGGCTGATCTTGTTCTTCTCAATGTTGGAAATCTGTGCATGAGGAACACCGGCCTGTTCGGCAAGCTGTCGCTGCGAAAGATTGCCTGCGGTGCGCATGGCCCTGAGGCGCGATCCGATGTCGAAATCGTCCATATGTCCTTCGCTCGTTTCGTCTTGCGCCAACCTGCTCATGTTTTGCGCAGCGCGATATATCGCTCAAGATATTGCCCTTGAAATCAATATACAACGCAAAAACATCGGAAATGCATCGAATTTGGGGCCCTGACCTTTAAATGACGCTCAAAATATTGAACGCATAATTGCCTCGTCGAAAAATGAGTGCTACCGCTAGAGGACATGGGAAGAGATCCGGAAACCGGATCATCCAACAACGATAACCGCATTCACACGCAGGACAAGCCGATGACCGACAAGCCCAATTCACCCGAAGCGCGCGATATCGCCTATCACCTGCATCCCTACACGAATGCGAAAAAACATCTTGAAGCCGGCCCGCTGATCATCGATCGGGGTGAAGGTGTCCATGTCTACGACAACAATGGCAAGCAGTATATCGAGGCTATGGCCGGCCTGTGGAGCGTCGCGCTCGGCTTCAACGAGAAGCGCCTTGTGAAGGCCGCGACCGAGCAGATGGAGAAGCTGCCCTACTACCACACCTTCACGCACAAATCGCACGGGCCGGTGATCGAGCTTTCCGAAAAGCTGATCGGCATGGCCCCGGTGCCGATGAGCAAGGCGTTCTTCACCAATTCCGGCTCGGAAGCCATCGACACGGCGCTGAAGCTGATCTGGTACCGCTCCAACGCGCTTGGAAAGCCGGAAAAGAAGAAGATCATCGTCCGCAACCGCGCCTATCACGGCGTCACCATCGCCGGCGCATGCCTCACCAGCCTGCCGGCAAACCACAAATCCTTCGACCTGATCGTGCCGAACGTGCTGCGCATGACCGCGCCGCATCACTGGCGCGAGGCAATGCCGGGCGAGAGCGAGGAAGAATTCGCAACCCGCCTTGCAAAGGAACTGGAAGACACGATCCTGGCTGAAGGTCCGGAAACGATTGCCGCCTTCTTCGGCGAGCCGGTGCAGGGCGCCGGCGGCGTGGTCGTCCCGCCGGCCACCTACTGGGAAAAGGTGCAGGCCGTCCTGAACAAATACGACATCCTGCTGGTCGCCGACGAAGTGATCTGTGGCTTCGGCCGCACGGGCACCATGTTCGGCTCCACCACCTACGACATCAAGCCGGACATCATGGTCATGTCCAAGCAGCTTTCGTCGTCCTACCTGCCGGCCTCGGCCCTGATGATCAACGACCGGGTGTTCGAGCCGATCATGGAAGAAAGCGGCCGCATCGGCACGCTCGGCCATGGCTATACGGCCAGCGGCCATCCGGTTGTCGCAGCCGTTGCGCTTGAAAACCTCAAGATCATCGAGGAGCGCGACCTGGTGGGCAATGCCGCACGCATGGGCGAACGCCTGCGCAACGGACTTGCCGCGCTGGCCGATCATCCGCTGGTTGGCGAAGTGCGCGGCGTCGGCCTCATCGCCGCCGTCGAGCTCGTCACCGACAAGGCAAACAAGACGGCGCTCGAGACGCCCGGCGCGCTTGGCGCACTGGTCAATGCGCATCTCCAGGAAGCCGGCCTCATCAGCCGCGCCATGGCCGATGCCGTCGCCTTCTGCCCGCCGCTCATCATCACCGAGGGCGAGGTCGACGACCTGCTCGCTCGCTTCAGGACCGGCCTCGACAAGGCGCTCGCCGAACTGCCCAGAGAGGCATTGCCGGCATAGGCACGGCTTTCCCGGGGCATCCAGCCCCGGCCGATAACCGAACCATCATGAAAGGCATCGCGTCCAGCTTCTGGACGCGATGCTTTTTTGCGCCGAAACAGGGTTATGTCATTTCGTTATAACAGAGTCTGAAATTGCGATAGGACAGCGCACCTCCTGCGCTATAGGGTCGCGGAAAGCGTTCCCTATTGAGGTCCAACAGTGACAGATCAAGTTCAGGAGACGCGGGAGGGTACAGGTGTGCCGATGTCCGCGCCCCAGGAAAATACTGAAAAATCAAGCCATATCAAATTCTTGATATGGGGCATCGTGGTCGCGGCCATTGTCGCCGTCTTTTTGCCGGCTCCATTGTTTGCCAGCAATCTCTCCTTCCTCTTCTACATGATGCTGTGGATCACCATGGCAACGTCTTTCAACTTCGTCGCAGGCCTGGCCGGATATATGCCTTTTGGTTATGTGGCGTTCTACGGCATCGGCGCTTACGCCACCGGCGTTCTATACAAGACCTTCGGCCTGCCCATTCCCGTGGCGCTTGCCGGTGCGGCGCTGGCCGGTGTCACCATCGGCCTTCTGGTCGCGCCCACGCTGCGGCTCAAGGGCGTTTATTTCGGCATTGTCAGCCTCGCGCTCGCCATGGCCATGAAGCTCGTGATCTCGCTCATGCCGAGCGACATCACCGGCGGCAGCCTCGGCCTTATCCTTTCGGCGGCAAACGATCCCGTGGCCGCCTATTACGCCATGTTCGTGGTGCTGATGGGCGCTCTGGCGGCCGGCACCTGGCTCACCATGTCGCGCCTCGGCACGGCGCTGCGCGCCATCCGCGATGACAGCGAGGCCGCAGAGGTGGTCGGCGTCAATGTGGTGGGCACCCGCCTCAAGGCCTGGATCATGGCCACCATGTTCCCTGCCCTCGTGGGCGGCGTCGAGGCCTGGTACACCAACGCCATCGACCTCGATTCCTCCTTCAACCTGCTGGTGACGGCAAAGAGCATCGTCTACGCCATGGCCGGCGGCCTCGGCTTCCTGGTCGGCCCGATCATCGGCGCATCCACGCTCTACGGCATCGACCAGCTGATCTGGCGGCATTTCCCGACCCTCAACCTGCTCATTCTCGGCGTGGTCATCATCGCACTGATGCTGCTCCTGCCGCGTGGCATCGTCGGGGCCTTCGCCCAGCGCTTCTCGCGCTTCCGGCGCTTCATTCCGTAAGACGTACAGGATTGAAACAAAGATGAACGAACTTCTGCTTCAAGGCCTCGTCAACGGCATCGTCGTCGGGCTGATCTACGCGCTGATCGGCGTCAGCCTCAACGTGATCTTCGGCGTCCTGCGCGTCGTCAACTTCGCCCATGGCGAATTCATCGTGCTGGGTGCCTATGGCGCCTATTTCGCCCAGGCCTGGCTCGGCCTGTCCCCGCTGCTCGCAATGCCGCTGATCTTTGTCGTCTTCGGCATGATGGGTTACGGCCTCTATTTCGTGCTGGTGAAGCGTCTTGCGCGCTCCAACGATCCCGAGCACGCCTCGCTTCTGGTCATGTTCGGCCTGTCGCTCGTGCTGGGCGCACTCATGCTGCTTGCCTTCGAGGCGGATGCACGCTCGCTCAACTTCACGCTCGACCCGCCCTTCCTGATGTTCGGCAACATCATCCTGCCGACCACCAAGCTGCTTGGCCTTGCGGTTGCGGTCGTGGTCACCGGTGCGCTGGCGTTCTTCCTCTACCGCACGCTGCCGGGCAAGGCACTGCGCGCCATCATCATGAACCGTGACGCGATCCAGATCGTCGGCGTGGACCTGAACCACCTTTCGGCCCTGACCTTCGGTCTCGGCCTCGGCCTGGCGGGCATCACCGGCATCCTCGTGTCGATGATCTTCCCCTCCTTTTCCCCCTTCATCGGCCAGGACTACACCCTGATCGGCTTCATCGTGATCGTTCTGGGCGGTCTCGGACATCCGATCGGCGCAGTCGCCGGCGGCATCCTGTTCGGCCTCGCCGAGCAGACGGCCATGGTGTTCTTCAGCGGAACCGTGGCGATGCTCCTCGGCTTCGTGCTCCTGATCGCCGTCATTCTCATTCGCCCCGCCGGTCTCTTCGGCGTGCAGAACTCGCGGTGACGTCATGCTGAAAGTCGAAAACCTCATCAAGAAATTCGGTGGCGTCACAGCGCTCGACGGCATCAGCCTCACCCTCCCCGACCGCTCGATCCTTGGCGTTCTGGGCATGAACGGCTCCGGCAAGACGACGATGCTCAACTGCATCAACGGGCTTTACGACGCCACGTCCGGCATGATCACGCTGGATGGTGTCAGCCTCATCGGCAAAGCCCCGCATGCGGTCTTTTCCGAGGGCGTTGGCCGCACCTTTCAGGTGCCGCGCATCTTCCCGCAAATGTCGCTCCTGGAAAATCTCTCGGTCGCGCTCCTCAACAAGGGGATGAGCAATGCCGAGATCGCGAAGGTCAGCGCCTACTGGCTCAAAAAGGTGGAGCTCTACCGGCTGCGCCACAATTATGCGGAAGAGCTTTCCGGCGGCCAGCAGAAGCTTCTGGAACTCGCCCGCATCATGGTGGCCAATCCGAAGCTGGTGCTGCTCGACGAGCCGTTCGCCGGCGTCAATCCGAGCCTCGCGCTGCTGCTCATCAACATCATCCGCGAAATGCCGAAGGAGCTGGGCTGCTCGGTGCTTCTCGTCAGCCACGACCTCACCTCCGTCTACGAACTGTCCGACAACATTCTGGTCATGCATGAAGGCCATGTCCTCGCAGAGGGCGACGCCGAAGCGATCCAGAAGAATCCGGACGTCATCGAAGCCTATCTGGGAGCCTGACCATGCATGGCGTTGAACTGAGCATGGAGAACATCTCCGTCGCCTATAACGGAGACATCACGGTTCTCAAGGAAGTGGCGCTGCGGGCAAAGCCCGGCGAGGTCACCGGCATCATCGGGCCGAACGGCGCGGGCAAGTCGACCGTTCTGAAGACCATCTTCGGCCTCCTCTCCACCAAGACCGGCACCATCACCATGGGTGGCCGCGACATCACCAATCTCAAGGCGTTCCAGCGCGCACTCGAAGGCGTGTCCTTCGTGCCGCAGAACCGCAGCGCCTTTGCGGGCCTGTCGGTGTACGACAACCTGCTTCTGGGCTGCTGGCCCTTCCGCAAGGACAAGGCCCGCATCGAACGCGCCATTGACGGCATTTTCGAGCGGTTCCCGATCCTGAAGGAAAAGCGCTCCACGCTCGCCGGCTCCATGAGCGGCGGCCAGCAGCGCTTTCTGGAAATCGCCCGCGCGCTCGTCACCGAGCCGAAGGTGATCCTGCTCGATGAGCCCACGGCCATGATCGCGCCGAAGATCTCCAAGGACATCTACGCGCTCACCCGCGATCTCGCAGACCAGGGCGCCACCATCATTCTGGTGGACCAGAACGTGCGCCAGTGCGCCACGATTTCGGACCGCCTCTACATTCTGGAGCTTGGCCGCAACAAGGCGGAAGGCACCAGGGAGGACTTCGCCACCGATGGCCAGCTCAAGGAGATGGTCGCCGAGTGGATGAACTACAAGATCGACGTGTGAGGCGTCGTTTATCCAAGATCAACAAAAGGGGAATGCCCATGTGGAATATGACCAAACGAAGCTTCATGGCGGGCACGCTGCTTGCCTGCTTTGCGCTGCCGGTCGCCGGCCAGGCGCAGGAAAAGATCCGGATCGGCATGACGGTTTCGTCGTCCGGCAACTTCGCGCTCGCCTCGCAGTCGGGTGTGCGCGGCGTGGAAATCTGGGTCGATGAAGTCAACGCCAATGGCGGCCTGGAAGTGAATGGCGAGAAGCGCCTCATCGAACTCGTGAAGCGCGACGACCGCTCCGACAAGCAGATGGTTGCCCGCGTCTATGAAGACCTGATCGCCAATGAGGATGTCGATCTTCTGATGGCGCCATTCGGCTCCACCCTGACGGCAGCCGCCGCCACCGTGACCGAGCGTCTCGACAAGTTCATGGTCATCTGGTCCGCCGCCTCCGATGCACTGTACAACCAGGGCTTCAAGAACATCGTCTCGGCAACCCAGATGCCGGTCTCGCGCATGCCATCGGCCGGCCTCGAAGCCGCTGCAGCACTTGGCAACAAGAAGGTCGCCATCGTCAATGTGGACGAGCCCTTCCCGGCCGGTCTCGCCGATGGCGCGGAAGCGATTGCCGAAAAGCTCGGCATGGAAGTGGTCCTGAAGGAAGACTATCCGAAGGGCACGAAGGATTTCAGCCTGCTCCTGCAGAAGGCGCGCGCGGCTGGCGCCGACGTGTTCTTCCCCACCAGCTATGAGGGCGACCTGATCTCCATGGTGCGGCAGATGCACCAGATGAACGTGAACTTCCCGTTCTCGTTCATGGTCTACGCCTCGACGCCGCAGTTCATCGAGATCGGCGACGATGCGCAGTACATCTACAGCCACACCAATTTCCACCCGACCATCAACTGGGAGGTCAATGCCGGCCTCGACCGTGAAGGCTTCCTGGCAGCTTATGAAAAGCTCTTCCCGGACGTCTCCTACGAGCCGGACTTCCAGACCGTTCTCGCCTATGGCGCCGCCGTCATCGCCGGCGAAATCATCGAGAACGCAGACAGCTTCGACGCCGCCGACATGAAGAAGGCGGCCATGGAACTCAGCGACAACCTGACGGTCCTCGCCGGTCCTTACGCGATCGACGAAACCGGCAAGCAGCTGAAAATGCCTTTCCCGGTCGTGCAGTTGCAGCCGGGCAAGGGGCTCGTAACCGTTTGGCCTGAAGAAGTCGCCGTTGCCGAGCCTGTGTACCCGATCCCCGGTTGGGATCAACGAGACTAGCGACCTTGCGCCCGGCTTCCAAAACGTCTCCCTCGGGGTCGGGCGCATTTTCTCAAGAAAAGAACATCATGGATCCGTCATTCGCGTCCCTCGCGGACCTCTCGAAAGCGCTGAGCGAAGGCTCGCTCACGTCCAGCACCATCACCCGACATTTCCTGGAGCGCATCGCCAGCCATGACAAGGCCCTCGGCGCCTTCGTGCATGTCGATGCCGAGCGGGCAATGTCCATGGCGGAGGGGCTCGACAAGCTGCGCGCGTCTGGCGTGGTCTACGGCCCGCTTCACGGCCTGCCAATTGCCGTGAAGGACCTGGTCGACTGGCAGGACGAAACCTGTACGGTGGGCAGCGCGGCCTGGAAAGACCGGCGCTCAACCAGCGACGCCACCGTCATGCGCAAACTGCTTGCGGCCGGCATGATTCCAATCGGCCGCGCAGCAATGGTCGAATTCGCATTCGGAGGCTGGGGCACGAATCCGATATGCGGAACACCGCGCAATCCCTGGGACATGCAGACACACCGCATTCCCGGAGGCTCCTCCAGCGGCTCGGGCGTGGCCGTTGCCGCCGGCCTTGCGCCGGCGGCCATCGGCAGCGACACGGGCGGTTCCGTGCGCATTCCCGCCGCACTCAACGGCATTGTGGGCCTGAAACCCACCTATGGACGGATCAGCCTGAAAGGCTGCTTTCCGCTTTCCAGCACGCTCGATTCCATCGGGCCGATGACGCGCACCGTCGCCGACGCGGCCCTTCTGCTCGACGCGCTTTCCGGGCCTGACGCCAGCGATCCGGCCACCCGTCTTGCACCGGCGCTGAAGCCCGGCGCATGGCAGGGCATGCGCACGCAGGGCATGCGGGTCGCGGTCATGCGCGAAGAGGATTTCCCGATCCCGCTCGATGCCGAAAGCCAGGCCGCCTACGATCAGGCAAAGGAAGCGCTCATCAGCCTCGGCGTGACGCTGGTTCCCGCCGACCTGCCCTTCGCCTTCAACGATCTGACGGAGAGCAATGGCCGCATCATCGCCGCCGAAGCCTATGCGGTTCATCGCGATTACATTCACGACGAGAGCGTCCCCATCGGCCCCTATGTGCGCCAGCGCGTGCTCGCCGGGGCCAATGTCAGCGCCAACGACTATATCGAGACGCTCGCCGGCCACAGGCGCATGAAAGCGGTCTATGCCGACTTCATGAAGCCCTTCGACGCGCTGCTCACGCCGACGGTGCCCTTCCCCGCCATCCCCGTCTCGGAGGTGGACGAGAGTGCTGTTCCGATGGCCGCCTATGGCCGCCCGGCAAACTATGTCGGTGCCTGCGGCCTGGCGCTGCCGGCAGGCTTCACCGAAACCGGCCTGCCGCTCTCGGTGCAGCTCATGGGCGCTGCCTTCGCCGAGGAGCCGCTGCTTGCGCTCGGCGCAGCGCTTGAACAGCGCATCTCGACAACGGACCGGCAACCGGACCTCACGGCGGCCTGAATCACTACGGACAGCAAGGAGTTTCCGATGACGCAATCCACCTGCGACACGCTTTTGACAAACGCTTTGCTGTTCGATGGCCTGGGGGGGCAACCGACCCGCGGCGGCGTGGCACTCTGCAATGGCCGCATCGCCGCGGTCGGTGATGTTTCCGGCTGGCAGGCAAAAGAGACGGTCGACCTCGACGGTCTCAGCCTCGCGCCCGGCTTCATCGACGTTCACACCCATGACGATCTCGCCGTTCTGAACGACAGCGCGATGGAGCCCAAGATCACGCAGGGCGTGACCAGCGTGATCGTCGGCAATTGCGGCATCAGCCTCGCGCCTTACGAAAAGCCCGTGGAACTGGTGCCGCCGCTCGGCCTTCTCGGCACGGCGGAAGACTATCGTTTCGGCTCCTTTGCCGCCTACCGCAAGGCGGTGGATGCAGCCGGCGTCGCCGTCAATGTGGCCGCGCTTGCCGGCCATGGCACGCTGCGCGCCATGACGCTCGAAGACACGGATGCGCCCGCTTCCGAAGGCCAGATCGCGGCCATGCGCGTCCTGCTCGAGGAAGCGCTGGAAGCGGGCGTTCTGGGCCTCAGCACCGGTCTTGCCTATCCGGTTGCCCGCCACGCGCCGACCGACGAGGTGGTGGCGCTATCGCAGACACTCGCCGCCTTCCCCGGCGCGCTCTACGTCACCCATATGCGCGATGAACGCGACCGGGTGGAAGAATCCGTCGGCGAGACCATCGCCATCGGTCGGCGCGCCGGCGTCCCGGTGGTGATCTCGCACCACAAATGCATCGGCCGCCACAATTACGGGCGCTCGAAGAAAACACTGTCGATGATCGACAGCGCGCTTCGCCATCAGGACATCGCCATGGATGTCTATCCCTATGAGGCAAGCTCGACCGTGCTCCTGCCGGAGCTGACCCGTCATGCGGAGCGCATTCTGGTCATCGATTCCGCCGCCCATCCCGAGTTCAACGGGCTGGAGCTTTCCAAAGTCGCGGAGAAAATGGGTTGCAATCAGGAAGAAGCGGCCTGCAGGCTTTCGCCCGCGCGCGGCATCTATTTCCAGATGTCGCCGGAAGACATCAACCGCATCATGCAGCACCCGCGCACCATGATCGGCTCAGACGGCATCCCCGGCCCGCAGGCCCATCCGCGCCTCTGGGGCACGTTCCCCCGCGTGCTGGGCCGCTATGTGCGCGAAAACGGCGTGCTGCCGCTGGAAGAAGCCATCCGCAAAATGACCTCCCTGCCCGCCCAGATCTTCGGCTTCGCCCGGCGCGGCAGGCTGCAGGAAGGCTTCCATGCCGATCTCGTCGCTTTCGATGCCGACACGGTTCTGGATCTTGCCGACTACGACACGCCAGACCGCCCGTCGGCCGGCATCGAGCATGTCTTCGTCAATGGCGTCGCGGTGCTCGCCAATGGCGCGGTCACCGGCGCGCGCGGCGGGCGTTTCGTGGCGCGTGGCGAGGCCTGAGCGGCAGGAAAAGCGTCATCCCTCCCGGTGCAGTTCCTGACAGGCCGATTTCAGGATCCTGATGAACATTTCCTCGGCGTTGGAGATCGCACGGTTCTCCGACGTCAACGCCGTGATCGAGAATTGCAGATTGGGCACCAGCGGGCGCAGCCGCACGCCGCGCGTGAACCGCGCTGAGAATTCGTCCACGATGGCGCAGCCCACCCCCTGGCTGACACAGGCCGCCGCCACCGAATAGGTGTGCACCGAAATCCGTGGCTCATAGGGCAGTCCCTCCTCGTCGAAGGCCGCCTTCAGGAACACGCCCACGGGCGATTCCTTCTCAAGCCCGACAAAGGACTGCATGTCGATTTCGCTCAGATGCACCGGCGAAGGATCGAACGGTTTTGCGGGATCGTCCGTCTCCAGATAGGTCAGGCTCATCGTGCCTACCGTGGTGGAGCTGATGCCCGGTGTCTCCACAAGGTTGAACGCCACCGCCAGATCGAGATCAAGCGCGTGAAGGCGCCTCAAAAGCACATCGTAGTGATGGGTGAACAGCTCGACCTTGAAACCTTCCCAGTGCCTGGGCAGGTTCGACACCACTTTCGGCGCAAGCCCCACACCGAGGCTCGGCAGGAAGCCCACACGCAGCACGTCGTCGGGATTGCGCCCCAGATTGCGGGCGAGCGTGCGGAAACGCTCCAGCGCGCCATGCACATCCACCGCTTCGGCAAACAGAAGCTCCGCCTCGCGCGTCGGCACAAGGCGCTGCTTCACGCGATCGAACAGCTTGAAGCCGAGAAGCGATTCCGCGTGTTTCAGCGTCCGGCTGAGCGCAGGCTGCGAGACATTCAGCCTTTCAGCCGCAGCATTGATCGACCCGGCCAGACGGATCGCGTGAAAAACCTCTATGTGCCGAAGATTCATTAAGCCCGATTTTGCTTCTGCGTGTTCCCATCCGCAGTCTTGTGGCTGCGCTTGTCGGCAATCATACACGCTCACCGGAATGCCATGCACAAAAACTTTCCGGCGCAAAAGAATTCATAAACAACTTTAGGTCACACATTGGCCCCGAGAGTATTCGAATTCAACCGGGGCGCGTAATTGTCCGTGAGTGAAATCCGTCCATTGGAGCGTGGTGACATTTCCGCCATTGCGGAGATGTTCCAGCGCATACTGCGCAAGGGACACGGCCCCTCGCCGCTTGGCGCGCACGAATATCTCGAGACACTCTTTCTCGACCCGCCCTACCGCGACGACGACATCCATTCACTTGTGCATCTGCGCGAAGACGGCACGGTCAACGGTTTCATGGGCGTGCTTCCCATGCCCTTCGTCTATCAGGGCAAAACCCTGAAGAGCGCCATCGGCGGCAGCTTCATGGTGGATGGTCACGAGCAGGATCCCTATGCCGGCGCGCGTCTTCTGCGCGCCTTCCAGTCCGGCCCGCAGGATCTCTCGCTGACCGAAACGGCCAATGATGTTTCCACGACCATGTGGCGCAAGCTGCGCGGCACGATCCTGCCCGACTACAGTCTCGAATGGCTGCGCATCCTGCGCCCGGTCGGCTTCATCGCCGCCATGGCCGCGTCCGCTTTCGCGCCTGCCGCCATCGCAAAACCCCTTGTGCGCCCCTTCGATGCCCTTCTACGCCGCCGGGGCGCATCGCCCCAGTGGACCCATGTGTCGGATGCGGAATTTGCGGGCAAGACACTTGCCACAGAGGACGCCGATGCGGCTGAAACGGTGTCGCTGTTCCAGAAATTCGTGTCCGGCTTCGCCCTGCATCCTCAATGGACGGAGAGCCAGCTTCAACGCATGGTGGATGAATCGCAGCGCAAGGCGGATTACGGCGCGATGGTGCGCCGCAAGGTGCTCTCGCGCAGCGGCAAGCCGGTCGGCCTCTTCCTCTATTACGGCAATACGGGCGGCATTGGACGCGTGATCCAGATCCTGTCGCTCCCCGGCCAGGAAGGCGCGGTCATCGACGCGATGCTGGCGGACGCGACCGAACGCGGGCTGGTCGCTCTGCGCGGGCGCGGACAGCCGTCCCTCATCAACGCCATGCTCGGTCGCCGCTTCGCTTTCGTCCATGCGTCCTCCAGCATTGTTCATGCGAAAGACAAGACGCTGCTCGAACCTTTCATCACGGGACAGGCTTTTTTCAACGGTTTTGCAGGAGAATCGTGGACGCGGCTTCTCGGCGACCGTTTCGACTAGAGCAATTCCAGGAAAAGCGGACACGCAGCCAGAGCGAGACAGGGCCGAATGGCCTTCAGGGGTGATTTGTAAATGTGCGGAATAGCGGGTTATTGCGGAGCGGGTCTTCACCCGCAGGAAGCTGAAGCGCTTCTAGCGGCCATGTCCGCCACAATCGCCCATCGCGGCCCGGACGAAGCCGGCATCCACGTGACAGACGATGTGGGCCTTGCCCATCGCCGTCTTTCCATTGTCGATCTGGCGGACGGCCAGCAGCCCATGACGAGCGCCGACGGGCAGCTACACATCACCTATAATGGCGAGATCTTCAATCACGTCGAACTGCGCCAGGACCTTGAAAGCCGTGGTCATCGCTTTCGCACATCGAGCGACACCGAAGTCATTCTCCACCTCTATGAAGCGTTCGGGCCGGATTGCGTTGCGCAGCTCAATGGCGACTTCGCCTTCGCGATCCACGATGCGCGCCGCAAGCGCCTTTTCCTCGCCCGCGACCGCATGGGCGTGCGCCCGCTTTACCACACATGGCGTCAGGGCCGGTTCCATTTCGCGTCCGAGATCAAGGCGCTCCTGACCGTTCCCGGCATGGAGGCGCGGCTCGACCCCTTCGCGCTCGACCAGATTTTTACGCTCTGGGCTCCCATTCCACCGCGCACGGCTTTTGAGGGCGTCAGCGAACTGCCGCCGGCGCACTGGATGATCGTCGAGAACGGCACAGCCCGCACGCAGCGCTACTGGGATCTGGATTTCTCCAATGTCCGGCACAATTGTTCCGAGGCACAGCTGGCGGAGGAGACCCGCGCGCTTCTGGAAGACGCGACGCGCATTCGCCTGCGCGCCGATGTGGAGGTGGGAACCTACCTGTCGGGCGGGCTCGATTCCTCCATCATCGCAGCACTCGCCAGGCGCATGGCGCCCGCTGGCCTGACCAGTTTCGCCGTCACCTTTTCCGACCCCGCCTTCGACGAAAGCGCGTTTCAGAACGAGATGGTGCGCGCGCTCGACACGGAGCACCACACGGTCGACTGCGACATGGATGAGATCGCCACCGTGTTTCCGGAGGTCATCCGCCACACGGAGCAGCCGATCCTGCGCACCGGTCCCGCACCACTCTACCGGCTGTCCGGTCTGGTGCGCTCGAAAGGCATCAAGGCGGTCCTTTCCGGCGAAGGGGCAGACGAGGTCTTTGCCGGTTACGACATTTTCAAGGAGGCGCGCATCCGGCGCTTCTGCGCGCGCCAGCCGGGCTCGCAATTGCGGCCGCACCTGTTCCGCCGCATCTATCCCTATCTCTCCAATCTGAAGCGCCAGACACCGGATTATCTCGCCGCCTTTTTCGGCGTTGCCAGCGACGATCTGAACGATCCGCTGTTCTCGCATCGTCCGCGCATGCGCAGCACCGCCGGGACGAAACTCTTCTTCTCCGATGCGCTCAAGGCGACACTCGGCGATTATGATGCGGCAGACGAACTCGCCGCCACACTTCCCGACGCCTTCAGCGAATGGCATCCCCTGCATCAGGCGCAGTATCTGGAAACCCGCTTTCTCCTGCCCGGTTACATTCTCTCAAGCCAGGGCGACCGCATGGCGATGGCGCACGGGATCGAAACACGCTTTCCCTTCCTCGACCACCGGCTGGTCATGCATGCCGCGCAGACACCGGCAAACATCAAGCTCAAAGGGCTCCGGGAGAAGCATCTTCTGCGCGAGGCGATGCGCGATGTCGTGCCGCCACAGATCGCCGACCGGCCCAAACAGCCCTATCGCGCGCCAGAGGCCAGCGCCTTCACCGATCACGCGCAGGCCTATGTGGAAGAAGCATTCGAGAAATCGGCGCTGGAAGAAAACGGAAACTTCCACGTTGAAAAAACAGCCAGATTGTATAAAAAAAGCCGGCTAAATAGTTTCACCGGTTTTCGAGACAACGCAGCATTCGTCGGCATTCTGTCGACACAGCTTTGGTCCCAGCAGTTCGCCAGGCCGGTTCGGATAACGGATCAACCTCTGGCGGTTCGTGCCTGACCGTGAAAGGAAGCACCATGCCCCAGTCCATCAATGCCGATATCCGCGCCTTCATTATCGAGAACTTCCTGTTCGGCGATGAGGCGGACGCCCCGGAAGACGATGCATCTCTGATCGAGAACGACATTGTCGATTCCACCGGCATTCTGGAGATGGTGTCGTTTCTCGAGGAGCACTTCGCCATCGATGTCGCCGACCCGGAGATCGTGCCGGAAAACTTCGACACGATTGCCCGCTTAAGCGCCTTTGTCGCGGGCAAGAAGAAGGCCAGGGAGACCGCGCCAGCCGGCGCATAGGAGCGACGCAATGCGCGTTGAGACCTTACTGAAAGACCGTGCAGGGCTTGCCCCCGCCGCCACCGCGCTCGTCACGGGGCCGGACCGGTTAAGCTACGCCGATTTCGACCGTCTGGCCGACCGTCTGGCCGGGGCCTTATGCGCCCACGGGGTCGAGCCCGGCGACCGGGTTGCGCTTTGCATGGACAATAGCCGGGAGATGGCCATCGCCATCTTTGCCGGTCTCAGGGCCGGCGCGACGGTCGTTCCGGTCAACCCCGGCCTCAGGGCCGAGGGCCTCGCCCACTTGTTAATGGACTGCACGCCGAAAGCCCTCATTCACGAGGCCCGGCACATCGGTCTGTGCAATGAGGCGATTGCTGCGGCGGGCCATGCGCCCCTTTCCATCGTCGCCCGGACGGACATCGTCACGCGAACGGACAGGGCCACGCTCAGCGACGCCATCGCCTTCGACGCCTGCCTCGATTTAGAGGTGCCCTTACCTGCCCGGCGGGACAACGACCGGGATCTCGCCTTTCTGATCTACACCTCCGGCTCATCCGGCAGGCCGAAGGGCGTGATGATGAGCCACCGCAATGTCGATGCGGCAGCGGCGATGATCGCCGATTATCTGGAAAACGACGACAGGGACGTGGTGCTGTCCGCACTGCCGCTTTCCTTCACCTACGGGCTGTATCAGCTCCTCGTGGCCGTGCGCAGCGGCGCGACGCTCGTTCTGGAAAAGAGCTTCGCCTTCCCCCATGCGGTTCTGGAAAAGGCGCATGCCGAAGGCGTCACCGGGTTTCCCCTCGTGCCCACCATGGCGGCCATGCTCGCCGCACTTGAAGGGCTGAAGCCCGATTGCCTGCCGCCGCTGCGCTACATCACCAATGCCGCAGCCCATCTGCCCCCCGCCCATATTCAGGCGCTGCGCGCGCTATTCCCGGCAGCGCGCATCTACTCCATGTACGGTCTCACCGAATGCGCGCGGGCAACCTTTCTCGCGCCGGAAGATCTCGACCGGCATCCTACCTCCGTCGGCAAGGCCCTGCCGGGCACCGAGGCCCTTGTCATCGATGAAGATGGCAACGAAGCCGAGACGGACGTCACGGGCGAACTCGTCATCCGCGGACCACATGTCATGCAGGGCTACTGGAACAATCCGGAGGCAACCGCGCTTGCGCTGCGCGATGCGCCCGATGACAGCGGTCGAAGGCTCCACACGGGCGACCTCTTCAAACGCGATGCGGAGGGCTTCCTCCATTTCGTCGGCCGCCGGGACGAGGTGGTGAAGATCCGCGGCGAAAAGGTCTCGCCCAGACAGGTGGACGCCGTGCTCGCCGCCTGTCCCGGCGTGCGCGAGGCGCTTTCATTCACCACGCCCGATCCCGTCTTCGGCCACCGGCTCGACGCGCTCATCGTTGCCGACGATCCCGGCCTCACCGGGCGCATGCTCGCCCGGCACTGCAAACACCGCTTACCGGACACGATGGTCCCGAAGTCATTCATTTTCCAGGCGGAATTGCCGAAAACGGCAAACGGAAAACCCAGCCGCCGCCTCGCCGCCACGGAGGCCCTGAAAGCATCATGAACGACATGAACATCAGCTTTTCCATCGACGATCTGAAGATCGATCCCGCCGCCGAGACCCAGCGCATCGTCACCGCGCTGCGCACCCAGCTGCGCAGCAGACTGCGCAAGCGGGGATTAGTGCTCGGCCTGTCCGGCGGCATCGATTCCAGCGTCTGCGCGGCGCTTGCCGCCCGTGCGCTCGGGCCCGAGCGCGTCTTCTGCCTGTTCATGCCGGAATATGATTCCGACCCGGAGAGCCTGCGGCTCGGCCAGGAAGTCGCAACCACTTTCGGTCTTTCCAGCGTGATCGAGGATATCGGCCCGTCGCTCGCCGCCATGGGCTGCTATGAGCGCCGCGACGCCTTCATTCGCCAGGTCGTGCCGGACTATGGCGCGGGCTGGTCGATGAAGATCGCCATCGCCAATGCGCTCACCACAAAAGCCTACAACATCTCCTATCTGGTGGTGCGGCGGCCCGACGGCACCGTCGAGAAGCACCGGCTCCCGCCGGAGGTGTATCTGGGCATCGTCGCCGCCACCAACATGAAGCAGCGCACCCGCAAACAGCTCGAATATTACCATGCCGACCGGCTGAACTATGCGGTCATCGGCACGCCCAACCGGCTGGAATATGATCAGGGTTTCTTCGTGAAGAATGGCGACGGCGCAGCCGATGTGAAGCCCATCGCCCACCTCTACAAGTCGCAGGTCTACCAGCTCGCAAAATTTCTCGGCGTGCCCGCCGAAATCCGCCGCCGCATGCCGACGACAGACACCTATTCGCTCGCCCAGTCACAGGAGGAGTTTTATTTCGCGCTCCCCTATCGCGAGATGGATCTGTGCCTCTACGGGCTCGACCACGCCATTCCCGCCAAGAAGGTCGCCTGCGCCACCGGCCTCAGCGAGCGGCAGGTGGGGCTTGTGTGGCGCGACATTGCCGCAAAACGCAAGGTCGCCCACTATCTGCACCTGCCGCCGCAGACGGTCGAGGAGATCACCGCCCCCTGATCAGCCAGCCTTCTTGGCCGCGAGCAGCGAAGAGCCGGGGAAACGCAGAAGCATGCCGAAGAGATCGCGCGGCTCATCGGGGTCGGCCAGAAGGTCGAGCTCGATGAAGTGATCGGTCTCGCGCACGCGGTCATAGACATAGCGCAGCGCCGAGAAATCCTCCGTCGCGAAGCCGACGGAATCGAACAGCGTGATCTGGCGCGCATCGCGACGCCCCTTCACCTTTCCGGCGATCACCTGCCACAGCTCTTCCACCGGATGATCTTCCGCAAGCTGCTGGATCTCGCCCTCGATGCGCGTCTGCGGCGGATATTCCACGAAAATGTCGGAGCGGGTGAGAATGTCGCGATGCAGCTCGGTCTTGCCGGGGCAGTCGCCGCCCACCGCGTTGATGTGCACGCCGGAGCCGACCATGTTGTCCGTCAGGATCGTCGCATATTGCTTGTCGGCGGTTGCGGTGGTGATGATGTCCGCGCCTTCCACCGCCTCTTCCGGCGTCTTGCAGGCGGTCAGCTCGAAACCCAGCCCTGAGAGATTGCGCAGGCACTTTTCCGTCGCGCCGCCATCGATGTCATAGAGCCGAAGGCGGTCGACGCCGAGTGCGGCCTTGAACGCCATTGCCTGAAATTCAGACTGCGCGCCATTGCCAATGAGCGCCATGGTGCGCGAGCCCTCGGGCGCAAGATATTTCGCCGCCAGAGCAGATGTCGCCGCCGTGCGCAGCGCCGTCAGGATCGTCATTTCCGTGATCAGCAGCGGATAGCCATTGCCCACATCGGCATAGACGCCGAATGCCGTCACCGTCTGCCGCCCCTCGCGGGTATTCTTGGGATGACCGTTCACATATTTGAAGCCGTAATGCTTGCCGTCACTCGTCGGCATCAGCTCGATCACGCCTTCGCGACTGTGCGCGGCCACACGCGGCGTCTTGTCGAAATCCTCCCAGCGGAGGAAATCTTCCTCGATGTAATTCGTCAGCTCCGCCAGAAAGCGCTCCACGCCGATTTCCAGCACCAGCTCCATCATGTGATGCACACTGACGAAGGGAACGAGGTTCAGCTTGTCGATCGAAGGGGTGTAGGTCATCGTCAATGGCTCCTGGTAGGCCGATCCATGATGCGCCGGCCAAGCAGACTGGCTGTGAGGTCGACAAGCAGGGTCGCCGTGCGACCGCGCTCATCGAGAAAAGGGTTGAGTTCCACGAGGTCGAGGCTGGTGACGAGGCCGCTGTCATGCAGCATCTCCATCGCCAGATGCGCCTCGCGGAAGGTTGCGCCGCCGGGCACGGTGGTGCCCACCGCCGGCGCAATGGCGGGATCGAGAAAGTCCACGTCGAGGCTCACATGCAGGCGTCCACCCTCCGCGGCCACACGCTCGAGAAAAGCGCGCAGCAGCGGCGCTATCCCATGCTCATCGATGGCGCGCATGTCATGAACGGTCACGCCCGCCCCGCGCAGCGCCGTGTGCTCTGCCGGGTCCACACTGCGCAGGCCAAGCGCGCAGATGCGGGTGGGATCGATCGGTGTGTGAAGGCGCGGAAAGAAGCCGTCGAAACCCGCCTGCCCACTGGCATAGGCGAGCGGCACGCCATGCAGATTGCCGCTGGCGGTGGTGTCGAGCGTGTGAAAATCCGGATGCGCATCAAGCCACAGAACGAAAAGCGGCCTGTCGGCTTCCGCCGCCCGGCGCGCCATCCCGGCAAGGGTGCCCGCCGCCATGCTGTGGTCGCCGCCAAGAAAGATCGGCATGCCGTCTTCTCCCGCAGCGTAAGCCGCCTCGCTGATCGCATCCGTCCAGGCGACGATCTCCGGCAACGCCTTCAGCGCGGGGTTGCCATGCGGCTTCACATCCTGCGGTTTTGGAACAACGGTTCCGAGATCGGAAACCTGATGGCCCAGCTCGCCAAGCGCCGCCACGAGACCGGCCGTGCGCAAGGCGCTCGGTCCCATCTCGCATCCCATGCGCCCGGCGCCATCCTGCACCGGAATACCCAAGATCTTGCAATGCATAGCGCCACCGACCCATCGAACAGTTCCCGTTATTCGACCCCGGATCGTCGGCAGAATGAACAAACCAAATTGCCAAAAATTCCATAAGCATTTATCATTTTGCTAATTATGGATTTCATTTTGAACAATCATGGATGAACTCGACGAACGCCTGATCACCCTTCTGCGCCATGATGCGCGCCGCAGCATCTCGGATCTGGCGATGGATCTGGGCGTGTCGCGCGCCACGGTGCGCGCCCGTATGGAGCGGCTGGAGAAGGGCGGCCACATAGTCGGATACACGGTCATCCTGCGGGCCGACACGGTGGAAGCGCCCGTGCGCGGCATCACCATGGTGGAGATCGAAGGGCGTTCCGCCGACCGGGTGATCCACGCGCTGGAGGGGTTTCCGGAAGTTTCCGCCGTCCACACCACGAATGGTCGCTGGGACATCGTGGTGGAGATCGGCGCGTCCACACTGACCGACCTCGACGCGGTGCTGCGCCGCATCCGCCTCATTCCCGGCATCATGAACAGCGAAACAAGCCTGCTTCTGGCCACGCCCCACAGCACCCGCGCGCGGCTGTGAGCGCCATTTATGGCTGCGTTAACCTGAAGGCCCTAGCCTAAAAGGCCCCTGCCCCACCGCAAACCGACGAGCGAACCACGATGCCAGACAGAAGCTCCGAACCCATTCGCTGGGGAATTGTCGGCACGGGAACCATGGCCGGGCAGTTCGCCGAAGACCTGCGCCTGTCGGAGGGCGCCGAGCTTGCCGCCGTTTCTTCGAGAAACGCAGACAAGGCAAAGGCCTTCGCTGCACGCCACGGCGACCACGTAACGGCCCACACCGCGCACACGGACCTGCTGGGCGACAGCACGGTGGATGCCGTCTATATCGCCACGCCCAATGACACGCACTTTCCCATCGCCTGCGCGGCCATCGAAAGCGGCAAGGATGTCCTGGTGGAAAAACCGCTTGTCACCACGAGCGCGCAGGCCGTCCGCCTGGCCACGCTCGCTGCGGAACAGGGCGTCTTTCTGATGGAGGCCATGTGGACACGCTTCCTGCCGGCCATCGCCAAAGCCAGGTCGCTGATCGAGGAAGGCGCAATCGGAGAAGTCACACGCCTGCGCGGAAGCCTCGCCTTCCACCACCCCTATGATCCCGAAAGCCGCTTCTACGCGAAAGAGCATGGCGGCGGCGCGATGCTGGATCTAGGAGTGTACGGCATCTCGCTTGCCCGGCTTTTGATGGGTGAACCCATTGAAGTTGCGGGAGAATGGCGCGCAGCGCCGACAGGTGTCGATATGTCGGCATCCCTGACCCTCAACTTCTCCGGCGACGTGAAAGCGCATCTCTCCTGCGCGTTCGATCATGAGGGCGAAAACTGCTTCATCATCGAAGGCAGCAGGGGCACTCTGTTGCTTCCCGCCCCTTTCATCGCGGCGCGGGCCGTTCTGCAATGCTCAAACGGGCTTGCCGCAAGGCTCGCGGCGTTTCCGGGTCGTTCCGTCCCGTCGCGTACGATCCGCAAACTCGCCGCCCGCCTGCCATTGCCGGGGGTCCGGCAACATGTTTTTCCCTATGCGGGATATGGCCTCGGCTTTGAAATTGAAGCGGCTTCAGAAGCCATGCGCTCGGGCAACACCCATCATCGCCTCATGTCCCCGCTGGACAGTGCACGCACTCTGGAGATCGTGGAAACCGTTCTCGACGAGGCAAATCGCCTGACCTGACCTGTCAGCCTTCGCTCCAGCGCGGGCTGAAATCGAAACGGGTCTTCGGCGCGTAATCGTGTTCACCGGCATTGAGCGCGAGAACCAGCTCGGTCAGGTGCAACGCCACATCTCCCGAAAAGAAGGGTGTGGTTCCATCCTCGAGCGCCCTTGCCTGCTCTGCAATACCGCGCATGAAGTCGATCTGCGAGGGATAGGACGGCAGCGTCTTCTTCCTGCCTGTCCCATGGCTGGACACCCGCTTTCCCGGAAATACGCTCACCGGCAGGGTTCGGCCGATCCGATGTTCGATTGCGTTCAGCGCCCGTTCCAGAAAAGACCTTTCACGTCCCGGCGCGGACAGATGAATGGGCGAATTGTCATCCCAGAGATCACGCAGGATCAGACTGCCCCTGTCTCCGAGCACGGTGAGCGAGCGATCGCGCGGTGCGGCGAGCCCGCAGGTCAGCCGCGCCCTGACGCCGCTCTCGAAGGTCAGGAGACCTACGGAAAAATCGGGCGCGAGCACCTCGTCACCCCCGACACCCTTGTCCGGAAAGCACAGCGCAGAAGACGCTGAAAGATGCACAACCGGGCCGAAGAGGTCGACCAGCCAGCTCAGCGCATAGCCTGCATGCTCCAGCGTGCAGCCGATCTTGAACTCTTCCGCGCCGGGCCAGCGCGCGCCCGAACGGCTTCGCCAGTTCTGCCAGTCGGCACGGAAGACGGGGCCGTCCTCCATCTCGGCATAGACGAGGCGCGGGCGACCGATCTCGCCTTTGGCCATGAGGCGGACAAAAGCCTCATGCGCGGTGCTGAGCGCATTGGCGGGGGCGCAACAGACGGTCAGGCCGCGTTCGGCGGCAAGCTTCGCCAGCGCTTCCGCTTCATCGACATTCATGGCCAGCGGCTTCTCGCAATAAACATGCTTGCCGGCTTCGAGAGACGCCCTGTTGACCGCGTAATGGCTCTCCGGGTTTGTCAGATTGACGACGATCCGGACATCCCCGTCATCGAGAAGGGACTGCATGTCCGCATAGGGACGCGCTTCATGAAAATCGCAGAACTGGCTGAGCCTTTCAGCGTCACGGTCCCACACACCCGCCAGTTGGAGACCGGGGTGGTTCTGGAGCGTCGTCATGTAATAGTCGGCAACGAAGCCCGTGCCGACAAAAGCGATTTTCGTCATTGGAAGCCTCAAACAGGTCCTGACCTTACTTCTTCAGTGAGCGGATCATGCGCAGCACATCGTCCTCGGCAGTATTGCCGCCAAATTCCTCGACAATGCCGAAAGCCCCGCCATAGCCCCAGATGGACCAGGCAAAACCGCGTTGCTCTGCCTTTTCGATCATGTCTCGAATATAGGCTGCGCGCCACGCGCCGGGGATCACGTCGGGATTCCCGTATTCCTGGCGGATCATACCGAACTCGCCGAGCAGGATGTTCTGCGGGTCGACGCCATATCGCGCAGCCCAGTCCGCCACCGTCTCGAAGGACGCGTCCATCTGCGCATCCAGTTCCTCCTCCGTGTCGATGCCCGCGATCTGCTCATGCAGATAATCAAGCATGCCCGAGCGGCGCATAAAGGGTGCGTCAGCGCGAATGCGTGCGCGCGCCTTTGAAACCGCGGCTTCCAGCTCGGCCTTGTGCTCGTAGGGAGGGTAAGGAACGCCCGTCACATAGCGAATGAAGTCGCCCGCCCAGAGGGCGCCCTGCGTGGTCAGGATGAAAGGATCATAGGAATGAAAGCCCCACAGGATGTTCTCGTCCGGGATGGTGTTGGGGTTGAGTGCGGCAAGCCCGCTGGCCGATCCCCAGCACGCACCGGACAGAATGAGCGTGGTGCGCGGCGCAGAAGATCGGGCCGCTGCGAAAAGCCGGCCAAGCTGATCGTCCCAGGCTGCAGCCTCCGCGCCTTCGCAGCCCGTCACGGGCTCATTCATCAGTTCGAAGGCAACGCGCTCGGGGTCCTCTGCGGCCAGCGTGCGGCCCATGTCACGCACGAGATCCAGATAGCGCTCGAACAGCGCATCGTCGCGCAGAAGCTCTTCTACCCCTGCAAACCGGTCGGCACCGCGCGGGATGGGGTGGAGATCGACGATCGCCTTCAGCCCGGCGGCGTTGATGGTGCGCACGCCCTCCAGAACCGACGTCAGAAGGCGCTCGCGCAAATGGTCTGACTTCGGAGAGAGAAATGGAATGGGATCGACCGGCATGCGCAGGAAATCGAATCCAACATCTCTCAGAAGTGCAAGATCTTGCGCATCCAGCCTGCGCCGCCATTCGGGATATGGCAGGAGCACGCCGTCGCGCGACCACTCCGCCTCGTTCGGCCAGGTATCCCAGAGGTCAAGATTAAGGCCGCGCTCAGGTGAGAAGGTCGCGGCCTCAAGCGGCCCGGAAGCCAGCGCCAAAAGGCCGGCCGCGGCCAGCCCGCGCTTCAACCATGCCGTTCTGCTCGCCATTCAGCGGCCCCCGTTTCCTCATCCGAGCGGCAAACACCGCACCTTCCGGATACCAGCCGCGGATTAACGAAACATGGTGATGGACGTCGGCAAGCTGTGCTTCAGGGCGCCTTTATAAATTTGGGAAATTCCGGTTTGAAATTCTGAAATTCGCTCTGGAATGACGGAAAACCGGTCAAATTCCGAAATTCGGGCGGCTTTGCGCCGCCCGGAAAATCGTCGCGTCATCTAGGCGCGCAGTGCCTCGGCGTGACCGCTCTCTCCAGCCTGCGCATCCGTCTCGCTTGCCAGCCCGGCCGCGACGACAGAGACGCGGAAGACACCCTCCAGCTTGTCATCGAAGATGGCACCGACGATGATCTCGGCATCGTCGCCGACTTCCTCGCGGATGCGGGTGGCTGCTTCGTCCACCTCGAACAGTGTCATGTCGCGGCCACCGGAAATGGAGACCAGAACGCCGCGTGCGCCCTTCATGTTGGCTTCGTCCAGAAGCGGGTTGGCGATGGCCGCTTCCGCAGCCTTCATCGCGCGCGCGTCGCCCGTCGCCTCGCCCGTGCCCATCATGGCGCGGCCCATGTCGCGCATGACCGAACGGACATCGGCAAAGTCCAGATTGATCAGACCTTCCTTGACGATCAGATCGGTGATGCAGCGAACGCCCGAGTAAAGAACCTTGTCGGCCAGTTCGAACGCTTCGGCAAAGGTGGTCTTGGCATCGGCGATGCGGAACAGATTCTGGTTGGGAATGACAATGACCGTATCGGCCGCCTGCCGCAGAAGTTCTATCCCCTGCTCGGCGATGGCCATGCGGCGATTGCCCTCGAAGGTGAACGGCTTGGTCACCACGGCGACGGTCAGGATGCCGGCATTGCGGGCCGCGGCGGCGATGATCGGCGCGGCACCCGTGCCCGTGCCTCCGCCCATACCGGCCGTGACGAAGCACATATGCGTGCCCGACAGGTGATCCATGATCTCGTCGATGGTCTCTTCGGCGGCGGCCTGGCCGATCTCCGGCAGCGACCCCGCACCCAGCCCCTCAGTCGAGTTCGCGCCAAGCTGGATCAGCCGCTCGGCCTTCGACATGGTGAGCGCCTGCGCATCCGTGTTTGCAGCGATGAAGTCCACGCCCTGCAGGTTTTGCGTGATCATGTTGTTGACGGCGTTGCCGCCGCCGCCGCCGACACCGACAATGGTGATCTTGGGGCGCATTTCAGAGATTTCGGGCTTCTTTTCGTCCGTCATTGGGCCTTGGTCCTTCCTGGGGGCAGGCGGCGAAAACGAATCGCTCCGCCCGCGCGTCCGCATCAGGGAATCAGAGTGCGCACGCTAGTTCAAGTGCGCGCTACGCCACGAATGCCGCCACAATACGGCTCGACTACAAATCTGATGACGCCCTGTAACGCTCGACCGGCAACGTCAGGACGGAACCTCGGCATTGTCGGCAATGACGCTTTCACGCAGGAGCCTCAACACATCCGGATCGGCCGACTGCACACGGCTCCAATTGGCTATGAAAGGCGTTTCCATCGGGTGCTCCAGAAAGGTGTGCCCCGCCTCGACGATATTCGCGGCAAAGAGTTCCACCGCCTTTTCCTCCTTGTGGCGATCCACATGCAGGCCGTTCATGATGGCGTCGTTGTAGTAACGCTCGATAAGATCGAGAGCGAGCCGGTAATATGTGGCCTTGAGCGTGCGGAAATGCTCCTGACTGAACACCATGCCGTCGGTCGCGAGTTTGCGGAAAATCGCCTTGGAAATGTCAATAGACATGCGCGAAAGCCCGCGTGCGGCATCTTCTGCCGAAAGCGGCTGGTGCTTGTGGTCGTAGCGGTCGCAGATATCCACCTGGCAGACGGAGTGGCGACCGAGATTGCGCCATACTTCTGAAAGAACGCCGATCTCCAGCCCCCAGTCGGAGGGAATGCGGATGTCCGGGAGGATGGAGGTGCGCATGGCGAATTCGCCCGCCAGCGGATATCGGAAAGCCTGCAGATATTCGACATAATCGCTGTGGCCGAACGTGCGCTGCAGCGCCTGTAGAAGTGGCGCGATCAACAGCCGGCTAACCCGGCCGTTCAGTTTCCCGTCTGCGATACGCGGATAGTATCCCTTGCAGAACTGATAGGGAAAGGAAGGATTAGCCAGCGGATAGACAAGCCGCATCAGCATTTCGCGCGCATAGGTGGTGATGTCGCAATCATGCAGGGCCACCACGTCGCTATCCTGGCAGGCAATCGTGTAGCCCATGCAATACCAGACATTGCGCCCCTTGCCGGGCTCTTCCGGCGCGAGCCCAAGAGAGGCGAGGCGCTCCTGAACAGCTTTGAGGCGCGAGCCGTCGTTCCACAGGATCGAGTGCTTTTGCGGCAAACGGGAGAAATAATCCCGGGCGAAGCGAAATTGCTCTTCGTCTGCGCGGTCCAGACCTATGACGACGTGATTGATGTAATCCACCTGGCAAAGCTCATCGACGATCTTGCCAAGCGCAGGAGCTTCGAGCTCTGAAAACAGCGACGGCAGGATGAGCGTGATCTTGCGGCGGCCGGCGAAGAGGTTGAGCTGCCGCTCCATCTCTTGCGGCGCGACGGTGCCGAGATTGTGCAGCGTGGCGACGCTTCCGCTCTGCTGAAAATCCGACATGATGTTCCTCTCCGCTATTCGATCTCTTCCAGCACTGCGAGCATTTCTTCGTTCCAGCCTGCCGGCCCCGCAAGACGCGCCCTTCTCAGCACCTGGCTTCCACCACGGGCAATCTTGCCGATACCCGCATGGGCAGGGTTGGGAATTTCAATCGCAATGTCCACGCTTTCCAGCATGTCGCGGTCGTTTGGCGCATCGCCAAGTGCGACGCTAACCACCGGAGTGTGTTTGCCTTCCAGCCCCGCAAGCAGTTCGCGGACCCTCTCTCCCTTTGTGCCGCCGAACGAAAGCGTAGCGAACCGCCCGCCCTTTTGAACAAGCACACCCTTGTCGTTGAGCGCCTGACAGAACGCCGCGAACTCCTCTTCCGTCCCGCTCCAGATTCCGGGTTCGGAATAGTCCCGTTGCCGGGCCAGTTGCGCTGCCTCGAGGCTCAGGCCGGTGCAGGCCGCCACCTCCCCTGCGTCCCAGTCCGAGAAGCCGGAATATCTGCGCCTCAGTTCACCCGGCAGCGTGTCGACAAGCCGGACAATTTCCTCATACCGGCTTTCGGACTTTCGCAGATTTCCGGTTTTCGGTGGAAGAATGCCGGCACCATTCTCGATGATGGCCGGGCAATGGGCAAATCCCATGGCCTCACGCAAAGGCGCGATCTCGGCTGCGGTCTTGCTGGAAGCCAGGATGAGCACGCCATCCCGCGCACGCAGCGCCTTCAGCGCAGGACGCGCCGGTGCGAATTCATAGGTCTCATGGTCGAGCAGCGTACCATCCAGGTCGCTGAACACGACGAGGCGCGGCCTGATGATCATGAAACCGTTTGCCGGTTGGAGATCCAGCGTGTCTGATACGGAGCAAAGGCTATCTCGCCGGAAAGCTGTGCGATCGGCTCGCCCGTCAGAAGATCGCACCACAGATCGCCCTCGATGAGGTTGAGAGCCATGGAGGGTATGGAACGTGTGTCACTGGTCAGGTTCGATACTGCGAAAATGCTCTGCGACCTGTCGAGGCTCTGGCGCCAGAAACCGAAAAAGGCCTCGCCGAGCTGAAGCGTGAATTGCGTGGCGTTGGGATGGAAGGCGGGTTGCCCCGAGCGCACGCGCACCATCTCCTTCAGCCGCGAAAGCACACGGGCGGAGAGCGTGTTTGGGTCATCAAGCTCCTTGCGCAGCATCGCGTAGTCCAGTCGCTTCCGGTTGATGGCGCGATTGTAGCCCAGCTTTTCGACACCGTCATAGTCGTTGCGCGTTGCGAGCAGGGAGTGGATGTAAAATGCGGGAATGCCCTCCAGCCCCATGACAATGGCCTGGCTGCAAAGAAAGCGCTCGACCTGCAGATCGTCGGTCCCTTCATGGGTTCCGGCAAAGGCGTCAAACAGCGCCACATTCAGCTCATAGGGCCTGTCGCCATCCGGGCGGGCATAATAGGAAACCCGGCCGCCAAAGCCCTGCACCGTGTCGATGACCTGCAGGATCTCTTCTTCAGGAATGAGACCTTCGGCGGGTCGCAGGCCAATGCCATCATGCGAGGCGGAAAAATTGAAATAGGCACAGCCGAGCTGCGCCGGCGGCATCGCCATCTGCCAGGCGTTAAGATATTTCGACGTGCCGCCCAGCAGCGCGTGCAGGAGAAGCGGCGGCAGCGCGAAATTGTAGATCATGTGCGCTTCGTTGCGATTGCCGAAATAACTGAGATTTTCGACATTCGGAACATTGGTCTCGGTGATGAGTACAATCGGTTCCTCGCGATAATCGCACAAGAGCCGGATAAGGCGGATGATCTCATGCGTCTGGCGCAGATGGATGCAACGAGTCCCGATCTCCTTCCAGAGGAAGGCCACCGCATCGAGGCGAATGGTGCGCACGCCACGCTCGATATGCTCGCGGATGATATCCAGAAATTCGAACAGGACACGCGGGTTTGAGAAATCGAAATCAACCTGATCGTGGCTGAAGGTGCACCAGACATGCTTGGTGCCGGTTTCCGTCTCGAAGGCGCGCAAGAGTGGATGCGTGCGCGGACGCACAACCGCACTCAGATCATCATCGGGGTTTGCCACCTTGAAGAACCGATCCCAGGGTTCGTGGCCCTGCAGGAAATCCGAGAACATGCGGCTCTGGCTGGAGCAATGGTTCATCACCAGATCGGACATGAGACGGAAGTGGCCGGCGATGCGCGAAATATCGGCCCAGTCGCCCAACTGGCTGTTCACCTCGCGATAGTCGGTGACGGCGAACCCATCATCCGAGGTGAACGGAAAGAATGGCAGGATGTGAATGCCTGTGAAGACGCCCGCCAGATAGCGCTCGGAGAAATCGTACAGCAGATCGAGCGGCTTGTGTTCGCCATCCACCAGCGTGTTGCCATAGGTGATGACGTAGTTGTCCTTTTCGCTCCAAAGCGAATTTGCCGGGACCCGGCCACGCCTGCGCGGCTTTCCCTTCTCTCCGAAGAACACGGCCAGCGCCTGTTCTGCAAGCTTGGCGGGGCCCTGGTCAGGATATATGGAACCGAGGAGCTGGCTGAGACCATTGTGCAGCCTGGTGGGCGTCGTCGCTGGCGCCCTGCGCTCTGCTCCCGTTACCGTCATGTGCCGAACCGGTCATGCTGCATTGCAACATGATGGCGTGGGACGGCGACAATGGCAAGGGGTCATCAGATTTCCGGCAGCCAACCGCCTTCGGGCGTCGGCGCAAGGGCCGGCGTTTCGAACACGCCGACAACGCGGTCGCAGATGCCCTCGCTCTCGACCGAAAGCGCCTCGCGCCAGCGGCTCGTCTGCAACATGGCCGCACCCACGGCAACGGGCTCGATGTCGCAAAGCTTGAGGAGCTTCAGACCGGCCAGAATGGAACTGCCGGTGCTGATGACATCATCCACCAGAAACACGCGACGCCCCTCAATGAGCGGCAGCATGCGCGGGTCCACATAAAGGCGCTTCTGCTGATCGGGGCTGGTGACGGAGCGCAGCGGAACCGAGCGCTCTTCCTCATACCAGAACTTGCGCGATGTACTGAGCGGCACATAGCGGCTGTGACCGAGCGCGCGGGCGACCTGAGAGGCAAGCGTCAGGCCGAGGGTGGGCAGGCCGACGACGACATCCGGCCTGAAGGCGTACGCCTTTTCAGCGAGCGCCTTCGCCAGCGCATCGGAGACGGAGAAGCTTGCCTGGTTGACGATGAGCGACGCAAGCGCCCGCTCGCCACCTGAAAGAACGCGGATCGGGAGACCGAGCTGACGCCCATCGGGCAGCTCTGCGGGGAAGAACCCCTTGTGGCCGCCGCGCGGGGCGCGCTCGAAGGTTCCTGCCGGTTCGAGCACCTGCCAGAATGCCTGGGGATCGATCTGGAAATCGGAATGCGTCATTGTCTGCCGAAAGGCCCCGCGTTAAGAATGAGCTGTTTTCACCTTGGATTTCTGTTTCCGGACAGAGCAACGATCTCCACGCCGGCCGCCTTGCTGCGGAAGGCACCTTTTATCCGGGCAGACGCATGAATGGAAAGGGCGTATTGATGGCTGTTAACGAGGATGTTCGCGCGGAGCTCGATTTTCTCGTCGCATTGCGGCGCGATCTGCACGCCCATCCCGAGCTGGGCTTCGAGGAAGAGCGGACCAGCCAGATTGTCGCCGAACATCTGACAGAGACCGGCATGAAGGTGCATCGCGGCCTTGGCGGCACCGGCGTGGTGGGCACGCTGACGGTGGGCAATGGCCCGCGCACCATCGGCCTGCGCGCCGACATGGACGCGCTCGCCATGCCTGAAACCGCCGACCGGCCCTACAAATCCACCGTGCCCGGCAAGATGCATGCCTGCGGACATGACGGACACACGACGCTGCTTCTGGGCGCGGCGCGCGAACTGGCGCGCACGCGCAATTTCTCCGGCACGGTGCACTTCATCTTCCAGCCGGCGGAAGAAGGCCGTGGTGGCGCAAAGCGCATGGTGGAAGACGGGCTGTTCGAGCTGTTTCCCTGCGATGCGGTCTATGGCCTGCACAACATGCCCGGCCTCGACACCGACGAGATGGCCGTTGTGGCCGGACCGCAGCTTGCCTCTTCCGACAGCTGGCAGGTGCGTTTTCGCGGTGTCGGCACCCATGGCGCAAAGCCGCATCTGGGCAAGGACCCGGTGACGGCGGGCGGGCATTTTCTTGCAAGCCTGCAGACGATTGTCGGCCGTGTGGTGGACCCGTTGCAGCCAGCCGTGGTGAGCGCCTGCTCGGTGCAGGCGGGCGATCCCAACGCGCTCAACGTGATCCCCGATTTCATGGACATTGCAGGAACCGCCCGCGCCTACACGCCGCGTGTGCGCGACCAGCTGGAAGAAGAGATCGGCCGGCTGGCGAATGGTGTTGCTGCGATGTTCGGCATCGAGGCGGAATACCGCTTCATCCGCCGCATCCCCCCC